>Ga0222419_100117_pt1 | contig 140664 bp, 134 predicted proteins | sample 1B20Ametagenome_FD_182474 | JGI IMG/M metagenome (GOLD analysis project Ga0222419, IMG submission 182474) | Enriched microbial communities from leaf-cutter ant dump, University of Wisconsin, Madison, United States - 1B20A (version 2) | ecosystem: Environmental > Terrestrial > Nest > Insects... | reverse complement strand
TCGTCGGCGGCGGGATGCTGTTCACGTTCCTCAAGGCGCAGGGCCACGACGTGGCGTCCAGCCTTCTGGAGGAGGACCAGCTCGACACCGTCCGCGGGTACATCGCCGAGGCGGCGGAGCGCGGTGTGGAGCTCGTGCTCCCCACCGACGTCGTCGTGGCGGAGAAGTTCGCGGCGGACGCCGCGCACGAGGTCGCAGCGGCCGACGCCATCGAGTCGACGGCGTTCGGCGCATCCGGTATCGGCCTCGACATCGGTCCGGAGACGGCCGCGCGCTTCGCGGACGTCGTGCGCTCGTCGACGACCGTGTTCTGGAACGGCCCGATGGGCGTGTTCGAGTTCCCCGCGTTCGCAGGCGGCACCAAGGCCGTGGCGCAGGCGCTCACCGAGGTCGACGGCCTCAGCGTCGTCGGCGGCGGCGACTCCGCGGCGGCCGTGCGTCAGCTCGGCTTCTCCGACGACCAGTTCGGTCACATCTCGACCGGCGGCGGCGCCAGCCTCGAGTTCCTCGAGGGCAAGAAACTACCCGGACTCACCGTCCTGGGATGGGAGTGACACCGTGGCGACGAACAAGCGCACCCCGCTGATCGCGGGCAACTGGAAGATGAACCTCGACCACCTGCAGGCGGTCGCGTTCGTGCAGAAGCTGCACTGGACGCTGAAGGACGCGAAGCACGAGGACGGCTCGGTCGAGGTCGCGGTCTTCCCGCCCTTCACCGACATCCGCAGCGTGCAGACGCTGATCGACGCGGACAAGATCCCCTTCGCGCTCGGCGCGCAGGACCTGTCGGCGCACGACTCCGGCGCCTACACCGGAGAGGTGTCCGGTGCGTTCCTCGCCAAGCTCGACGCGAAGTACGTCATCATCGGCCACTCCGAGCGCCGCGAGTACCACGCCGAGTCCGACGAGGTCGTGGCCGCGAAGGTCAAGGCGGCGCTGAAGCACGGCCTCGTGCCGGTCATCTGCGTCGGCGAGACGCTGGCTCAGCGCGAGGAGTCCGGGCCCACCGCGGTCTCGGTCGCTCAGCTCGAGACCGCACTCGGCGCGGTCTCGGCCTCGGACGACATCGTGGTGGCCTACGAGCCGGTCTGGGCGATCGGCACCGGTCAGGTCGCGTCGCCAGAGCAGGCCCAGGAGGTGTGCTCCGCTCTTCGCGCCGTCATCGCAGCGAAGCTCGGCGACGAGGCGGCCGCCCGCACCCGCATCCTGTACGGAGGATCGGTGAAGGCGGCGAACATCGCCAGCTTCATGCGCGAGCCCGACGTCGACGGCGCCCTGGTCGGCGGAGCGAGCCTCGTGGTCGACGAGTTCGCCGCGATCATCCGCTTCGAGAAGCACGTAGGCGTCTGAGCGTGTGGCGGGGCTCCGGCCCCGCCACACCCTATACTTGACCGTTACGGGGGCAATCCTGCCCCGGCGAAAGGCTTCTTCCTCGTGGAAATTCTCGAGTTCGTCCTGCAGGTGCTGCTGGGCATCACCAGCGTTCTGCTGACTCTTCTCATCCTGCTCCACAAGGGCCGCGGCGGCGGCCTGTCCGACATGTTCGGCGGTGGCATGTCCACGGCGGTCGGCTCGTCCGGTCTCGCGGAGCGCAACCTCAACCGCTTCACCGTGATCCTCGCCCTGGTCTGGTTCGTCGCGATCGTCGCGCTCGGCCTCATCACGAAGTTCGAGGTGATCTGATGGCCACCGGCGGCAACGCGATCCGCGGCACCCGCGTCGGCTCCGGCCCGATGGGGGAGCAGGACCACGGCTACCACGCGGACCGCATCGCGGTCTCCTACTGGGACGGTCTCGGCAACGAGACGGTCCGCTACTTCGCCGCCGGTCTCCCCGAAGAGGAGATCCCGGAGATCATCGACCACCCGCAGTCGGGCCTCCCGGCCGGCCGCGACAAGGAGAACCCGCCTGCGCTCGCCAAGACCGAGCCCTACAAGACGCACCTCGCCTACGTGAAGGAGCGTCGCACCGACGAAGAGGCCGTTCAGCTCCTCGAGGACGCGCTCACGCAGCTGCGCGAGCGGCGCGGGCAGTAAGACGTCCGTCCCGAAGCCGCCGCGATCGCCCGGTCGCGGCGGCTTCGTCGTGTCCCCGGGCGGTCGGCGTCAGCGGCATCCGGCCGCCGCGTCGATGTACGACTGCGGCGGGTAGCCGTATGCCCAGACGCCGTTGGCGTCGTCGGTGTATCCCATGCTGATCGCCCACGCAGTGGCCCACTTCTCGATGCTGTCCTGCGTGGACGCGTCGTACATCCCCTGGCACTTCACGCTGATCGCATGACCGACCTCGTGAGCCACCAGCGACTTGCTGCTGATGGACGGCCACTGCTGCGCCACCGAGTTCGACAGCTCGATGACCGCGTGGCCCGGCGAGGACCACCACCAGGTGGTGAGGCCGCCCATGCTGCCGCCCTCTCCTGCGCCGCTGACGATCGGGTTCCAGTCGAACTCCAGGAGCACGCCCGGGGCCAGCGAGCGGGCGAACGCCTCGATCTCGAGACGAGTCGACATCAGCGGGCCCGCCTTCTCGGCGAGCTCGACCTGCTCGGTCGCGACGACCTGGGCCGCTGCGTCCTGCAGCGCGAGGAAGGCGTCGACCGCCTCCTGGTCGAGCGTCGTCGTATCGGAGAGATCGGCGGCGGTGTCGCGGAGCGAGATGATCGCGTCGTTCTTCGCCGAGACGTGGGCGGCCTCGAACGCGGGGGCCGCGGCGGCTGCTGAGGAGAGCAGGGCGATCCCCGCGTCCGACACCGCTGAGCCCGCTGCGTCGATCAGCGGGGACTCTGAGGACAGGTCGTCGTGCAGGTCGGCGAGGTCGCCGCTATCGGCGGTGAGGCGATCGGATGCCGCGAACAGCTCCCAGAACCAGTCCGGCTTGTCACCGGCGTCCGGGAGCGGGGTGTCGAGGACCCCGGACGCCTCGGCGACGGCCGCGTCCGCCGCGGCGACGGCTTCTGCGAGGGCGTCCTTCGTGGTCGCCTCGACGAGGCTGCCGTCGTCTCCGTCGAGGATCTGCGTCGCCACTGCGGCCATCGCGTCGAGGGCGCTCGTCGACTCCCCGACGTCGGCGAGGGCGGATCTCGTGGTGCGCTCCTGCGCGGCGAACTGCTCTGCCGCGTCGTCGAATCCGAGGTTGGCGGCGAGCTGCAGGCCGCCGAACACGGCGCCGGCGAGAAGGACCCCGGAGGCGCCGATGATCAGGCCGGGGCGAGGGCGCCGGGCGCGCCTGCGCGCGACGGGGGCGCTGGAGAACCTCTCCGGCAGGGCATGGCCGCCGAGCAGGGCGGAGTCCGGATCGGCCACGCATCCTCCCTAGCGAAAAGGCCCCCGCCGGGAGGCGAGGACCTGATCTGAACGAGGGGGTGACGGGAATCGAACCCGCGCAATCAGTTTGGAAGACTGAGACTCTACCATTGAGCTACACCCCCGGACCGGTGGACCGGACTCAAACGACTATAGCGGACATCTCGGACAGCTCACGTCCGTTAGACTCTGGGAGGCTGAATCTGCGTGCGGATTCCCCGGGGCGTAGCTCAGTTTGGTAGAGCGCCCGCTTTGGGAGCGGGAGGTCGCAGGTTCAACTCCTGTCGCCCCGACACGACAGCCTCAAGCCTCACAGCCGCGGTTCAGCGCGGAGACCACAAGGAGAACACACCAGCATGGCGAACAGCACCGTCGAGAAGCTGACCCCGACCCGGGTCAAGCTCAGCATCACGGTCACCCCCGAAGACCTCAAGCCCAGCATCGCCCACGCCTACGAGCACATCGCTCAGGACGTGCAGATCCCCGGCTTCCGCAAGGGCAAGGTCCCGGCCCCGATCATCGACCAGCGCATCGGGCGCGGCGCCGTCATCGAGCACGCCGTCAACGAGGGCCTCGACAAGTTCTTCCGCGAGGCGACCGTCGAGCACAAGGTCCGCGTCGTCGGCCGCCCCTCGGCGGAGATCACGCAGTGGCCGAACGAGAAGGACTTCTCCGGCGACCTGCTCGTCGACGTCGAGGTGGACGTCCGCCCCGACATCGAGGTTCCCGCATTCGACGGCATCACCGTGACCGTCGACGCCGTCGAGGCCGATGAGGCGGCGCTCGACGCCGAGCTCGAGCGCCTCCGCGCCCGCTTCGGCACGCTGATCCCGGTCGACCGTCCGGTCGCCAAGGGCGACTTCGTCGAGCTCGACCTCGTCGCGACGATCGACGGCGCCGAGATCGACCGTGCCGAGGGCGTCTCCTACGAGGTCGGCTCGGGCGAGCTGCTCGAGGGCATCGACGACGCCATCGAGTCGCTCACCGCGGGCGAGGATACCACCTTCCGCTCCGCGCTCGTCGGCGGCGACCACGCCGGCTCCGAGGCCGAGGTCTCGGTGACCGTCAAGGCCGTCAAGGAGCGCGAGCTGCCCGAGGCGGACGACGACTTCGCGCAGATCGCCAGCGAGTTCGACACCATCGCCGAGCTGCGTGAGAGCCTCGCAGAGCGCGTCGCCCAGCAGGGCGCCTTCACGCAGGGCTCCGCCGCTCGCGACAAGCTCGTCGAGACGCTCCTCGAGCAGATCGACATCCCCGTCCCGCCGCAGCTCATCGAGGACGAGGTGCACAACCACCTCGAGGGCGAGGGCCGTCTGGAGGACGACGTCCACCGCGCCGAGGTCACCGAGGCCAGTGAGAAGCAGTTCCGCACGCAGGTGCTGCTCGACACGATCGCCGAGCAGGCCGACGTGCAGGTCTCGCAGGACGAGCTCTCGCAGTACCTCATCCAGTCCGCCGCGCAGTACGGCATGGCCCCGCAGGAGTTCGTCGAGGCGCTGCAGTCCTCGAACCAGCTCCCCGCGCTCGTCGGCGAGGTCGCCCGCAACAAGGCTCTCGCGATCGCACTGGGCAAGGTCAAGGTCGTCGACACCAACGGCAAGGCCGTCGACCTGAGCGACTTCATCGTCGTGGACGACGAGTCCGAGGCCGATGAGGCCCCGGCCGAGGAGAAGCCGGCGAAGAAGGCCCCCGCCAAGAAGCCGGCGGCCAAGAAGGCTCCGGCGGCGAAGGCCGACGCGGCCGAGGAGACGGCGGAGAAGAAGCCTGCCGCCAAGAAGGCTCCTGCCAAGAAGCCGGCGGCCAAGAAGGCCGACTCGGCCGAGTGATCGACAGATCCTGACGAGAGGGACGGATGCTCCGGCATCCGTCCCTCTCTCGTATCGGAGGGCAGCGCATGAACTGGGAAGAGCGGATCGAGCAGGTCTGGGCCGAGGCCGCCGGCGAGGAGACGGGCGACGAGGTCGTCGCCCGCATCGACGCACTCGCGGCCGAGCGCGGCGCGGACGACGCCCGTGCGGAGTTCGAGCGCGCGGGCGCCCGCGACTCGGCCGGCCGCCCCGCCGAGGCCGTCGTGCTCTATCGTCGCGCCCTGGAGCTGGGGCTCGACGAGGATCACCGTCCGCAGGCGGTCATCCAGCTGGCGAGCTCGCTGCGCAACCTCGGCGAGCTCGATGAGGCGCTGCGCGTGATCCGGACGGAGGAGGAGCTGTCGGCGGACGGCCCGTACCGCGACGCGGTGGCCGCCGTGCACGCGCTCACGCTCGCGAGCGCCGGCCGGCCCGCCCAGGGGCTCTCGGTGGCGCTGCTCGCCCTCGTCCCGCACCTGCCCAGGTACCACCGGTCGATGACGGCGTACGCCCTCGAGATCGCCGACGCCGACACCTGATATGCCGACGGCGAACACGGCCTGGCCGCCGCGTTGTCGCCGGTAGATTCGAATCACCGAAACACGGAAACAGGAGCTGACATGGCTGAACCCCTGGTCGCGACGAGCGTCTTCGACAGACTGCTCAAGGATCGCATCATCTGGCTGGGCTCTGAGGTGCGCGATGAGAACGCGAACGAGATCTGCGCGAAGATCCTCCTTCTCGCCGCCGAGGATCCCGAGAAGGACATCTACCTCTACATCAACTCGCCCGGCGGATCGATCACCGCGGGCATGGCGATCTACGACACCATGCAGTTCGTCCCGAACGACATCGTCACGGTCGGCATCGGCATGGCGGCGTCGATGGGACAGCTGCTGCTGACCAGCGGCACCAAGGGCAAGCGCTACATCACGCCCAACGCCCGAGTGCTCCTGCACCAGCCGCACGGCGGCTTCGGCGGCACGGCCAGCGACATCCAGACCCAGGCGCAGCTCATCCTCTCGATGAAGCGCCGTCTCGCGGAGATCACCGCGTCGCAGACCGGCAAGTCGGTCGAGCAGATCAACGCCGACGGCGACCGCGACCGCTGGTTCACCGCCGACGAGGCACTCGAGTACGGATTCGTCGACCACATCCGCGAGCACGCCAGCGACGTGCACGGCGGCGGCGGCACCGGCGCGGACAAGTAAGGCAGGACAGGACACATGTACACACCCACGTTCCGCTCCGCCGGCACCCTTCCGTCCAGCCGCTACGTGCTCCCGCAGTTCGAGGAGCGCACCGCCTACGGCTTCAAGCGCCAGGACCCGTACAACAAGCTGTTCGAAGACCGCGTGATCTTCCTCGGCGTGCAGGTCGACGACGCGTCGGCCGATGACGTGATGGCGCAGCTGCTGGTCCTGGAGAGCCAGGACTCCGAGCGCGACATCACGATGTACATCAACTCGCCGGGCGGCTCGTTCACCGCGATGACGGCGATCTACGACACGATGCAGTACGTCGCGCCGCAGATCCAGACCGTCGTCCTCGGCCAGGCGGCGTCCGCGGCATCCGTGCTGCTGGCCGCCGGCGCACCGGGAAAGCGCCTCGCGCTGCCCAACGCGCGCGTGCTGATGCACCAGCCGGCGATGGGCGAGGCCGGTCACGGCCAGGCGTCCGACATCGAGATCCAGGCGGCCGAGATCCTGCGCATGCGGACCTGGCTCGAGGAGACCATGGCGCGCCACACCGGCAAGCCGGTCGAGCAGGTCAACCGCGACATCGACCGCGACAAGATCCTCTCGGCCGACGAGGCCAAGGAGTACGGCATCGTCGACCAGGTGCTCACCACGCGCAAGCGCGCCTGAGCTCCGCTCTTCGAAAGGACGCCGGTCCTCGGACCGGCGTCCTTTTGCGCATGCACCCGGAGGCGTACTGCTCATATGAGCAAGATGATGCGCGGACGGTGATGAGGCCCTAGGCTGAGTCCGGAAGGAGGATGCCGTGGAAGAAGAGCTGGTCATGGTCCGGGTCGCAGAGCTCTACTACGACGAGGACAAGACGCAGGACGAGATCGGCGCCCTCCTCAAGATCTCCCGCTGGAAGGTGGGGCGCCTGCTGACCCAGGCCCGCGAGCGCGGCATCGTCCGCATCGAGATCGTGCACCCCCGCGCCCGGCGTCTCGGACTCGAGCGGCGTCTCGTCGAGCGATACGGCATCGCCGCGGCGATCGTCGTGCCCGCCCCCGACGGAGACGACGGCACCCTCGAACGGGTGGCGCAGGCGGCCGCCGACTACCTCACGGCGATGCGCCCGGTGCCGCGGACCCTCGGCGTGAGCTGGGGCCGCACCCTCCGCGCCGTCGCCGAGGCGCTGCCCGACGGCTGGGCCACCGGGGTCACCGTGGTGCAGCTGAACGGGGGAGTGAGCCTGAACCGCCGCTCCGGCGGAGCATCCGGACTCGCGGTCACGATCGCGCAGCGCGCCTCGGGCCACGTCTCCCTGCTGCCCAGCCCGGCCATCCTCGAGCGGGTCGAGACGAAGCAGGCGATCGAGGCGGACCGCACGGTCGCCGGCATCCTCGAGGAGGCCGCGGCCGCCCAGGCGTTCCTGTTCACCGCCGGGCCGTGCGACGCGAGCTCGGCGCACGTCGAGAACGGCTATCTGACGGCATCCGACGTCGAGGAGCTCGCCCGGCGCGGTGCCGTGGGCGATGTCCTCGGACGCTACATCGACGCCGAGGGGAACATCGTCGACCCGCAGCTCGACGCACGGACGGTCGGCGTGGACCTGGCCGTGCTGCGCGCCGCGGACAGGGCGGTCTTCGTCGCCACCGGCGAGTCCAAACACGACATCGCACGCACGGTCGTCACCAGCGGCCTGTGCAGCGTCTTCGTGACCGACGAGAACACAGCCAGAGCATTGCTGGAGGAACAATGACGACCAAAGAACTCAGCCGCCGCGCGGCGGTGGACGTGCTGGGCGGAGAGCCCGACGACGCCACGCTGCGCCGGTTCCTGCACGGCCTTCCGGGCGTCGACGCGGTCGGGCTGGAGCAGCGCGCCGCCGGCCTGGGCACGCGCTCGATCAAGACCACCTCGAAGGCGTGGGCGCTCGACACCATCATCAGGCTCATCGACCTGACCACCCTGGAGGGAGCCGACACCCCCGGCAAGGTGCGCTCGCTGGTGGCCAAGGCGAAGACCCCGGATGCCGCGGACCCGACCACGCCCCGCGTCGCCGCGGTCTGCGTGTACGGCGACATGGTCCCGTATGCGGTCGAGGCCCTCGGCGCCCTGCACGGCGACCCCGACGACGGCGCGATCTCGGTGGCCGCCGTCGCCACGGCGTTCCCGAGCGGCCGTGCGTCGCTGGCGATCAAGCTCGCCGACACGGCCGAGGCGGTGGCGGCGGGCGCGGACGAGATCGACATGGTGATCGACCGCGGAGCGTTCCTGGCCGGACGGTACGGGCTGGTGTTCGACCAGATCGCCGCGGTGAAGGAGGCCTGCCGCCGGGAGGACGGCAGCTACGCCTCGCTCAAGGTGATCCTTGAGACGGGCGAGCTGAACACCTACGACAACATCAAGCGCGCCTCCTGGCTCGGCATCCTCGCCGGCGGCGACTTCATCAAGACCTCGACGGGCAAGGTGCAGCCGGCGGCGACCTTGCCGACCACGCTGCTCATGCTCGAGACGGTGCGCGACTGGCACCGCGGCACGGGGGAGAGGATCGGGGTCAAGCCGGCGGGCGGCATCCGCTCGTCGAAGGACGCCGTGAAGTACCTCGTCACGGTCGCCGAGACCGTCGGCGAGGAGTGGCTGCAGCCGCACCTGTTCCGCTTCGGCGCATCGAGCCTGCTCAACGACGTGCTGCTGCAGCGTCAGAAGCTCACCACCGGCCACTACTCGGGCCCCGACTACGTCACGATCGACTGAGGACGAGATATGTCATTCCTGGAATACGCACCGGCGCCGGAATCGAAGGCGATCCTGAACCTGCGCGACAGCTACGGCCTGTTCATCGACGGCGAGTTCGTCGAGGGCGCTGGAAAGAGCTTCACGACCATCTCGCCCTCGGACGAGTCGCGGATCGCCGAGATCTCCTCCGCGTCCTCCGAGGACGTCGACCGCGCCGTCGCCGCCGCCCGTCGGGCGTACGAGAAGACCTGGTCGAAGATGAGCGGACGGGACCGCGGCAAGTACCTGTTCCGCATCGCGCGCCTCGTGCAGGAGCGCGCTCGCGAGCTCGCCGTCGCCGAGAGCCTCGACAACGGCAAGCCGATCAAGGAGAGCCGCGACGTCGACGTGCCCCTCGTCGCCTCCTGGTTCTTCTACTACGCCGGCTGGGCCGACAAGCTCGACTACGCCGGTCTCGGCGCGAACCCGCGCGCCCTCGGCGTGGCCGGTCAGGTCATCCCGTGGAACTTCCCGCTGCTGATGCTCGCGTGGAAGCTCGCACCGGCTCTCGCCGCCGGCAACACCGTCGTGCTCAAGCCCGCGGAGACCACGCCGCTGACCGCGCTGATCTTCGCGGAGATCCTCCAGCAGGCCGACCTTCCCGCCGGTGTCGTGAACATCATCACCGGCGCGGGCGCGACCGGCGCCGATCTCGTGCGCCACCCCGATGTGGACAAGGTCGCCTTCACCGGATCGACGGCGGTCGGGCGCGACATCGCGCGCGCCGTGGCCGGCACCGCGAAGAAGCTGACGCTCGAGCTCGGCGGCAAGGCCGCGAACATCGTGTTCGACGACGCGCCCATCGATCAGGCGGTCGAGGGCATCGTCAACGGCATCTTCTTCAACCAGGGGCACGTGTGCTGCGCGGGCAGCCGTCTGCTCGTGCAGGAGTCGATCCACGACGAGGTCGTCGACCGGCTGAAGAACCGGCTGTCCACGCTGCGTCTGGGAGACCCGCTGGACAAGAACACCGACATCGGGGCGATCAACTCTGCGGCGCAGCTGGCCCGCATCCGCGAGCTCAGCGACATCGGCGAGGCCGAGGGCGCCGAGCGCTGGACCGCGGACTGCGCGATCCCCGAGAAGGGCTTCTGGTTCGCCCCGACCATCTTCACGGGCGTCGAGGCCTCGCACCGCATCGCCCGCGACGAGGTGTTCGGTCCCGTGCTGTCGGTACTCACCTTCCGCACGCCCGCCGAGGCCGTCGCGAAGGCGAACAACACCCCGTACGGTCTGTCGGCCGGCATCTGGTCCGACAAGGGATCGCGCATCCTCGCCGTCGCCGACCGCCTGCGCGCCGGCGTGATCTGGGCGAACACCTTCAACCGATTCGATCCGTCGAGCCCGTTCGGCGGGTACAAGGAGTCCGGATACGGCCGCGAGGGCGGACGCCAGGGCCTCACCGCCTACCTCCAGGGAGCAGCATCATGAGCAAGCGACTCACCGTGCCCAAGACGTACAAGCTCGCCATCGGCGGGGCCTTCCCGCGGAGCGAGTCCGGCCGCACCTACGAGGTCGTCTCAGCCAAGGGTGCCTTCCTCGCGAACGCCGCCAAGGCGTCGCGCAAGGACGCGAGGGATGCCGTGGTCGCCGCGCGAGCCGCGGTGAAGGGATGGTCGGGGGCCACCGCGTACAACCGCGGCCAGGTCCTGTACCGCGTCGCCGAGGTGCTCGAGGGCCGCCGCGCCCAGTTCGTCGACGAGATCGTCGCCCAGGAGGGCGTGTCCGCCGCCGTCGCCGGCGCGCAGGTCGACGAGGCGATCGACCTCTGGGTCTGGTACGCGGGGTGGTGCGACAAGTACGCGCAGGTCGCCGGCAACGCGAACCCGGTGGCAGGGCCGTACTTCAACATCTCGGTTCCCGAGCCGACCGGCGTGGTCGCGATCGTCGCGCCGCAGGACTCGGCGCTGCTCGGACTCGTCTCCGTCGTCGCCCCGGCCCTGGTCGCGGGCAACGCCGTGGTCGTGATCGCCAGCGAACGGCATCCGCTCTCCGCCATCAGCCTCGCCGAGGTGCTCGCGACCAGCGACGTGCCGGGGGGAGTGGTGAACGTGCTCACGGGATCGCCCGCGGAGATCGCGCCGTGGCTCGCCTCGCACCAGGACGTCAACGCTCTCGACCTCGCCGGAGCCGGCGACCTCGACTGGATCGATCTGCAGATCGCGGCCGCCGAGACGCTCACGCGCGTGCTCGCGCCGGGGGCAGTCGTCGCCTCGCCCGAGCGCATCGGCGCCTTCACCGAGGTGAAGACCGTCTGGCACACGAAGAGCATGGTCTGATCCGCGCCATCCGCCGACGCCCCGCCCCGCCGGCCGCGCCCTGCCGGGCCGGCACGCGCCGGCGGGGCGTCGGCGTCCGGGCGGGACGCCGGCGAAACCTGCGATCGAGTCCGCGCCAATGCGTCCTGGTGTCCGATGCAGCGGTTAGGCTCGGATGACGATCTCTCGGCATCCTGAGGAGGACGCGCATGGCACGTATCGGTGAAAGCGCTGATCTGTTCAAGTGCTCCTTCTGCGGAAAGAGCCAGAAGCAGGTGCAGCAGCTCATCGCCGGCCCCGGTGTGTACATCTGCGACGAATGCGTCGAGCTGTGCAACGAGATCATCGAGGAGCGGATGGCCGAGTCCGCCGCGACCGGTGCGGCCGATTTCGAGCTGCCCAAGCCGCGCGAGATCTTCTCCTTCCTCGAGGAGTACGTCGTCGGCCAGGAGCCCGCCAAGAAGGCCCTCGCCGTCGCGGTCTACAACCACTACAAGCGCATCCGCGCGCACGGAACGCTGCAGCCTGCGGAGCAGAAGGCCGAGAGCGTCGAGATCGCGAAGAGCAACATCCTGCTCATCGGGCCGACCGGATGCGGCAAGACCTATCTCGCGCAGACCCTGGCGAAGCGCCTCAACGTGCCGTTCGCCGTCGCCGACGCCACGGCCCTCACCGAGGCCGGCTACGTCGGCGAGGACGTCGAGAACATCCTCCTCAAGCTCATCCAGGCCGCCGACTACGACGTCAAGCGCGCCGAGCAGGGCATCATCTACATCGACGAGGTCGACAAGATCGCGCGCAAGGCGGAGAACCCGTCGATCACGCGCGACGTCTCCGGCGAGGGCGTGCAGCAGGCCCTGCTGAAGATCATCGAGGGCACGGTCGCATCGGTCCCGCCGCAGGGCGGCCGCAAGCACCCGCACCAGGAGTTCCTGCAGATCGACACGTCGAACGTGCTGTTCATCGTGGCCGGGGCCTTCGCCGGCCTCGAGGACATCGTTTCGGCGCGTGTCGGCAAGCACGGCATCGGCTTCGGCGCCCCGCTGCACGACAAGGGCAAGGACCTCGACCTCTTCAGCGAGGTGCTTCCGGAGGACCTGCACAAGTTCGGGCTCATCCCCGAGTTCATCGGCCGCCTGCCCGTGGTGACCTCGGTGTCACCGCTCGACCAGGAAGCGCTGATCGACATCCTCACCGGCCCCCGCAACGCCCTGGTCAAGCAGTACCAGCGCATGTTCGAGCTCGACGGCGTGCAGCTCGAGTTCGAGGACGACGCGCTGCGGTCCATCGCCGATCTCGCCGTCGAGCGCAAGACGGGCGCGCGCGGCCTCCGGGCGATCCTCGAGGACGTGCTGGGGCCGATCATGTTCGAGATCCCCTCGGTGGACGACGTCGCGAAGGTCGTGGTGACCAGGGCCGCCGTCGATGAGGGGGCGCCGCCCACGATCGTGATGGAGCGCAAGCGCAAGAGCGCGTGAGCAGCGCGACGCGGCGGGAACGCCGGGAACGCTGACGATCAGCCCACGGGCAGGATCAGGTCGGTGCGCAGCCTCTCCGGCTCTTCGGTCGGATCCGAGACGTACACCTCGATCGAGATGCCGCGGGGAGTGAGTCCTTCGGCGAGGGTGCGCGTGACGAGCCCCTGCCAGCCCGCGCCGAGACCCTCGTAGGATCCGAAGACCGTGGTCGCCGTGGCCGGTCCCGGCGGCATCGTGGACGCGGCGATGACGACCCCGTCCGACTCGACGGCCTCGAAGGGCGCCGCGAGGACCGGGAAGCCGAGCTCGAGGTCGAAGGTCCCCATGGGATTGCCGTGGTAGATCGCGACCGCGGGACCCGTGGCGATCAGCCGGCCATCCGCGAACAGGACGCCGATCGCGCGGTAGCCGGCGTCGAACGCCTCGCGGAGATCCGCGATCGCGATCCCCTCGTGCCGGACCACAGCCAGGGGGACGACGCCGAGATCGATGCGGTCGAGCGGCCCGAACGGATCCTGCGGAAAGGCGCTCATGCCGTCATCCTGCCAGTCCCCGCCGCTTCAGCAATGGGCCGATCTCGGCATCGCGGCCGCGGAAGTCGCGGTAGGCCTCGAGCGGGTCCTTGGAGCCGCCGACGCCCAGCAGCCGTGTCCGGAAGCGGTCGCCGTTCGCGCGCGTGAGGCCCCCGTTCTCCCGGAACCACTCGACGGTGTCCGCGTCGAGCACCTCGCTCCAGATATACGAGTAGTAGCCGGCGCTGTAGCCGCCGGAGAACACATGGGCGAAGTAGGCGGAGGAGTACCGGGTCGGCACGACCGGGTCGTCCAGGCCGATGTCGGCCAGCGCGGCCGCCTCGAACTCCGCGACGTCGCCGATCTCGGCATCCGATCCGATGCGATGCCACGCCTGGTCGAGCCATGCCGCGGCCAGGTACTCGCTCGTCGCGTGTCCCTGATCGAAGGTCTCGGCCGCGCGGAGCCTCTCCACCACCGCGGGATCGAGCGGCTCGCCGGTCTGATGGTGGCGGGCGTACGAGTCGAGGATCTCGGGCCAGAGGATCCACATCTCGTTGACCTGACTCGGGAACTCGACGAAGTCGCGGAACACGTTGGTGCCGGCGAAATGCGGGTAGGTCACCGTCGCGAACAGGCCGTGCAGGGCGTGGCCGAACTCGTGGAAGAGGGTGGTCACCTCGTCGAGCGTGAGCAGTGTCGGCTCTCCGTCGGCGGGCCGCACGACGTTGAGGTTGTTCACGACGACCGGCCTGGTGCCCCTGAGGCGCGACTGGCTCACCACGGGGTTCATCCACGCGCCGCCCCGCTTCGTGTCGCGGGTGTGCAGATCGAGGATGTAGAGACCGAGGGCGCTGCCGTCGGCGTCGAACACCTCGAAGACGCGGGCGCCGGGGTGATAGGCGGGCAGATCGGGGCGTTCGGCGAAGGTCACGCCGTACAGGCGCGTGGCTGCGGCGAACACGCCGTCGCGCAGCACTCGCTCGGCTTCGAACCACGGTCGCAGGGCGGCGGTGTCGAGGTCGTATCTCGCCCTGCGGACCTTCTCCGTGTAGAACGCCCAGTCGTGGGCCTCGACGCGGAAGGGCGCGGTCTCGGTCTCGTCGACGATCGTCTGCAGGGCCTCGCGCTCCGCCCGGGCGTTGCGGGCCGCCGGGGCGGCGAGCTCGCGCAGCATCCGTTCGACGGCCTGGGGCGTACCCGCGGTCTCGTCGGCCGTGACGTACGCGGCGTGGGAGTCGTAGCCCAGCAGCGCAGCCCGCTCCGCACGGAGCCGGACGATCTCGGCGAGCACAGGTCGGTTGTCGTTCGCATCGTCGCGGGAGGCGCGCGAGAGGGATGCCGCCATGATGCGGCGCCGGGACTCGCGGTCGCGCAGCTGCGCGAGGTACGGGTGACCGGTGAAGAGCGGCAGGGAGATCAGGTACGCGTCGTCGAGTCCGCGCTCCGCCGCCGCTCGGGCGGCCGCCGCCAGCTCTCCGCTGCTCAGTCCGTCGAGCTGTTCCGCGTCGTCGAACACGACCGCGAGATCGTTCGTGTCGTTCAGCAGGTTGCGCTCGAAGGCGGTGCTGAGAGTCGACAGCCGCTGGTTGAGCAGCGTCAGACGCGCCTTCGCCTCGTCGTCGAGAGCGGCGCCGGCGTGCGTCATCTCGCGGAAGCGGCGTTCCACGAGGTAGCGCTGCTCAGGGTCGAGATCGAGGTCGTCGAGGCGTTCGTGCACCTGCTGCACGCGCCAGTAGAGCGCTCCGTCGAGCGTGATCGCATCCTCGTGCGCGGCCATGCGCGGTGCGAGCTCCTCGTCGACGGCCTGGATCTCGGGCGTCGCGTCCGCGGAGCTCACGGTGTAGAAGGCGTGCGCGATCCGGTCGAGCAGCTCTCCCGACCGCTCCAGAGCCTCGATCGTGTTCTCGAACGTCGGCATCGACCGGACGCGGGTGATGCGCGAGATCTCCTGCAGGTGCTCGGCGAAGGCCGCGTCGAATGCAGGCAGGTAGTGTTCGGGCCGGATGCGCTCGTAGTCGGGGAGGCCGTAGGGGAGCGGGGACGGCTGCAGCAGCGGATTCGAGGCGTCGGTCACTCTCCGAGCCTAGCCACCGCGCGTGTCAGGCGGCCGGCGTCGACGCGGGCCGCGGAGATGTGCAAAGAAATTCTTGCAAAGAAATCTTTGCAAGCGTATCTTTGCATGCATGACGAACGACACGCGGATCCGCACCCTCGACGCGGGGGCACTGAAGGCGCTCGCGCATCCCCTGCGGGTGCGCATCTTTGATCTGCTGGCCGCGAGGGGGCCGCAGACCGCGAGCACGCTGGCGGCCCTCATCGGCGAGACGAGCGGCTCCACGAGCTATCACCTGCGGGCGCTCGCGGCCCACGACCTCATCCGCGAGGTCGAAGGGCGGGGAACGGGCCGGGAACGGTGGTGGGAACGGCCCAAGGGCCGCATCGACGTGCCGGGCCCCGACGAGATGACCTCGCCGGCCAATCGCGCAGCGGCGCAGATCGTCACCTCGGAGTTCTTCCGCCTGCGGCACGAGACGCTGCTGTCGTACCTCCACCGGCCCCAGTCGGAGGTGCCCGAGGGCTGGGGCGACGTCGGCATCACCATGACGACGCACCTCGACATGACCCCGGAGCAGGCCCTGTCGCTGCGCGCGGAGCTCGAGGCCGTCGTGGAGAGCGCCATCGAGCGGTACCGGGGACAGACCGGCCCCGACGTGCGGCGGGTCTCGCTGCGCGCCGACCTCTTCGACCTGCCGACCCCGGATGTCACGAGCACGAGCACGGAGGAATCATGACCAGCGCCGCCCTTCACCTCGCCGCCCCCACGCAGGTCGAGCGCCACCTGCTGAACTTCGCCGCGAGGATCACGTCCTTCGTCGACCATCGCATCGCCGCCCGGGCGTCACGGCGCGAGATCGCCCTCGATCTGCTTCGCGAACAGCAGGCGCGGCGGCAGGATCCGCGGGCCGTCGAGCATCTGCTCGCACAGGCCGGGGTGCCACGACGCTGAGCCGCGGATACGACGAGACCCCCGGCCGCAACCGGGGGTCTCGTCGTGGACCGGGCTCTCGAGGAGATGCGCAGGTCAGTCCTCGAAGGGTCTGGTGGCCACCTCGCCGGAGGCCGTCTGCAGGACCTCCCAGCCGGCGTCGAGCTCCGCGACAGCGCGTCCCTCGAGCCAGGTGAGCGTCCAATGCCCGGTGAGGCCCTTCTTGGCCTCGACCTCGGCGATGGCGGGCCGCAGGGCCGCGGGAACGGATGCCGGCGGCTCGGAGCCGGTGGCCCACCGTGTCCCGAGCTGCATCAGAGGTCCTCGACCGGGGCCAGTTCGATCGCGGTCACCGCGAACTCCTCGGCCTCGGTGAACTCGAGCTCGGCGATGCGTCCGACCGCGCGGAGGTCGTCGGCGGCGGCGCGCAGCGCCTCGAGCTTCGCGGCGGGTGCGGCGATCACGGCCCGCGACACCGGCGTCTTCTGCGAGGCCTTGGCCTCGGTCTTCGCACGGCGGATGCCGATCAGCGCCTCGCTCGCGGCCGACAGCACCGCGGCGTCGCCCTCGATGCCGAGAGGGGTCGGCCAGGCGGCGGTGTGGATCGAGCCCTCCTCGTACCACGACCACGCCTCCTCGGTCGCGAACGACAGGACGGGGGCGAGCAGCCGCAGCAGCGTCGACAGGGCGAGGCGCAGGGCGACGGCGGCGGATGCCTGACCCACGTCGTTCTGGTTGTAGGCGCGCTCCTTGACGAGCTCGAGGTAGTCGTCGCAGAACGTCCAGAAGAACGCCTCGGTGACCTCGAGCGCCTTCGCCTGGTCGTAGTTCTCGAAGGCCTTGGTGGCCTCGACGATCACCGCGTCGAGGGCGGTGAGCATCGACGCGTCCAGGGCGCGCGTCACCTGCGCGCCCTCGGGTACGGGGAAGGACAGCACGAACTTCGCCGCGTTCAGCACCTTGATGGCCAGGCGGCGGCCGATCTTCACCTGCGTCGGGTTCTGCGGGTCGAATGCGGCGTCCATGCCGAGGCGGCTCGATGCGGACCAGTAGCGCACGGCATCCGATCCGTGCGTGTCGAGGATGTCGGCCGGCGTCACCACATTGCCCTTGGACTTCGACATCTTCTTGCGGTCGGGGTCGACGATGAAGCCGCTGATCGCGGCATTGCGCCACGGGGTGCGGTCGTCCTCGAGGGTCGAGCGCAGCATGGTCGAGAACAGCCAGGTGCGGATGATGTCCTGGCCCTGCGGGCGCAGGTCGAAGGGCGCGGTGAGCTGCCACAGCTCCTCGTCGCGCTGCCAGCCTCCGACCAGCTGCGGGGTGAGCGACGAGGTCGCCCAGGTGTCGAGGATGTCGGACTCCGCCTCGAAGCCGCCGGGGACTCCGCGCTGGTCCTCCGTGTAGCCGGCCGGGACGCTCGTCGTCGGGTCGATCGGCAGCTGCTCGTGCGACGGTGCGAGCACCCGGTCGTAGTCGCGCTCGCCGTTCTCGTCGAGGGCGTACCACAGCGGGATCGGCACGCCGAAGAAGCGCTGCCGTGACACGAGCCAGTCGCCGGTGAGCCCGCCGACCCAGTTCTCGTAGCGCACCCGCATGAAGTCGGGGTGCCAGGAGAGCTCCTTGCCGTGCGTGATGAGCCGGTCGCGCAGCTCGGCGTCGCGGGCGCCGTTGCGGATGTACCACTGGCGGGTCGACACGATCTCGAGCGGGCGGTCGCCCTTCTCGAAGAACTTCACCGCGTGGCTGAACGGCTTGCCGACGGCGGTCATGTCGCCGGTCTCCTGCAGCTTCTCGACGATCTCCTTGCGGGCCGAGAACACGGTCTTGCCGGCGAGGTGCTCCTCGTACCAGCCGCGGGCCTCGGCGGACGCCACCAGGGCGGGAGCCTCGGGCAGGAACCGGCCGTCGAGCCCGATCGTGGTCATGTTCGGCAGATCCCGGCCGTCGCCGGTGCGCAGCTCGCGCCACCAGATGATGTCGGTGACGTCTCCGAAGGTGCAGACCATCGCCGCTCCCGTGCCCTTGTCGGCCAGGGCGAGGTGGTGGCCGTGGATCTCGATCTCCGCGCCGAAGAACGGTGTCTTCACCTTGGTGCCGATCAGGTGCTTGTGCGGGCCCTCGGGGTGGGTGACGATCGCGATGCACGCGGGGAGCAGCTCGGGGCGGGTGGTCTCGATCGTGATCGCGCCGGTGCCGTCCGCGAACGGGAAGTCGATGGTGTGGTACGAGGCCTGCTGGTCGCGGTCCTCGAGCTCGGCCTGGGCGATCGCCGAGCGGAAGTCGATGTCCCACAGGGTCGGTGCGAGCGCCTGATACGCCTCGCCGCGCTCGAGATTGCGCAGGAATGCCAGCTGGCTCTGCCGGATCGTGTCGTCGGAGATCGTCCGATAGGTCTGCGTCCAGTCCACGCTGAGACCGAGCTGACGGAACAGCGCCTCGAAGTGCTTCTCGTCCTCGACGGTCAGCTTCTCGCACAGCTCGATGAAGTTGCGCCGGCTGATCGGCTTCTGGTCGGCGGCGCGGGAGGACTTGTTGTCGCCGCCCTCGAAGGGCGGTACGAAGTCGGGCTCGTAGGGGAGCGACGGGTCGCAGCGCACGCCGTAGTAGTTCTGCACGCGACGCTCGGTGGGCAGGCCGTTGTCGTCCCAGCCCATCGGGTAGAACACGGTCTTGCCGCGCATCCGCTCGAAGCGCGCCTTGATGTCGGTGTGCGTGAACGAGAACACGTGGCCGATGTGCAGGGAGCCGGATGCCGTCGGCGGAGGCGTGTCGATCGAATAGACGCCGTCACGGCCCGTCTCGGCGGCGCGGATGCGGTCGAACAGGTACGTGCCCTGCGCGGCCCACGCGTCGTTCCACTTCGCTTCGAGACCTTCGAGTGCGGGCTTGTCGGGAATCGTGGACATGCAGAGGTCTCCTCGAGCGATGTATGCGGCACTGTGTGAGCGTGCCTGAGTGTGGATGTGCTCCCAGTGTACCGACCGCATAACGACCGGGTCGTACATCGACCGGGTCCAAGAATCGGCCGTAGACTCGGAGCATCCCGAACCGATCTTCGCGAGGAATCCCCATGCCTGCACGCCTGTCGCGTCGCCTCCTTCCGCTCGCCGCCATCGCCGCGGCATCCGCTCTCGTCCTCAGCGCCTGCGCGCCCTCCGCCGGAGGCGGAGACCAGGACGGAGGAGAGCTCGTCTGGTCGATCGAGGGGGCGAACCTCTCCGCCGGGCACATGGACCCGCAGGTCAGCCAGCTCGACGTGTCGGGCATGGTCCAGCGCGCGGTGCTCGACTCGCTGGTGTTCCAGGAGGACGACGGCAGCTTCTCGCCCTGGCTCGCCGAGGACTGGGACGTGTCGCCCGACAGCACCGAGTACACGTTCACGCTGCGCGACGACGTCACCTTCACCGACGGGGAGAAGTTCGACGCCGCGGCCGTCAAGGCGAACTTCGACCGCATCGTCGACCCCGAGACCGAGTCCACGCAGGCAGCGAGCATGATGGGAGCCGACTTCTACGCGGGCACCGAGGTCGTCGACGACTACACGGTGAAGGTCACCTTCACACAGCCGTACGCGCCGTTCCTGCAGGCGGCGAGCACGCCGCAGCTGGGCTTCTACTCGCCGAAGGTGCTGGAGACCTCGGCTGACAAGCTCAAGGCGGGCGGCCCCGGCATCACGGTCGGCACCGGCCCGTTCGAGCTCACCGAGTACACGCCCGATCAGGAGATCGTGTACACCCGCAACGACGACTACGCCTGGGGTCCGCACGGCGAGAAGGCGCCGGAGTTCGAGACGCTCCGCGTCGAGATCCAGCCCGAGGCGTCGGTCCGTGCCGGCGTCATCGAGAGCGGCGAGGCCGACCTCGCCAGCAACATGCCGCCGAACCTCGCCAAGGACCTCGGCGACGGCATCCGCGTCGACTCGATCGAGTACCCCGGCCTGCCCTACTCGCTGTACCTCAACGAGAAGTACGGCGTGTTCGCCGACGAGAAGGTGCGCCAGGCGTTCTCCCGCGGCATCGACATCGACGCGGCGGTCGAGGAGATCTTCTTCGGCCAGTTCCCGCGCGCGTGGAGCATCCTCGGCTCCACCACGCCGGGATACGACTCGTCGCTCGAGGGAACCTGGCCCTACGACGTCGACGAGGCGAACAGGCTCCTCGACGAGGCGGGCTGGACCGAGCGGGACGCCGACGGCATCCGCATGAAGGACGGGCAGCGGCTCTCGGTGCGCTGGATCGCCTGGACCCCGGTGCCCGACGACCGCGCCGCCCTCGCCAACGCGATCCAGTCCGACCTGAAGAAGATCGGCCTCGAGGTCGTGCGCGAGGTGCTCGAGCCCGGAGCGTACAACGAGCAGTACGGCCCGAAGACCTTCGACCTCACGGACTGGGGCTTCTCGGGCGTCGACCCCGACCTGCTGCGCAGCCACCTGGCGACCTCCGGCTTCCAGAACGCCTCGCAGGTCTCCGACCCCGCCCTCGACACCCTGCTCGAGGACGCCGTCGCGACGAGCGACCAGTCGGCACGCGATGCGATCTACACCGAGGTGCAGCAGTGGAACGCGCAGCACGTCGCCATCGTGCCGCTGTACAGCCCCTCGGCTATCACCGCCGTCGGCGAGCGCGTCGACGGTCTCGCCTACGACCTGTACGGCCGGCCGCTGTTCTACGATGCACGCGTCGACTGAGCGCGTGCACCGGCTCCTGAGCGAGCGGAGCAAGACCCGGTTCCTGAGCGAGCGGAGCAAGACGAAGGGCGCTCAGGAACCGAGGAAGGGCGCTCCGGAACCGGGAGAGCGGTGAAGACGGTGCTGCTCAGGATCGCCGGTCTCGCCGTATCCGCCGTCGCGGTCCTGTGGGGGGCGGCGACCCTCGCGTTCCTCGCCTTCCGGGTGATCCCAGGCGACCCGGTGTCGGTCATGCTCGGCCCGCAGGCGCAGGTGAGCGAAGAGGTCAAAGACGGCATCCGCGCCGAGCTCGGCCTCGACCGTCCGCCGCTGGAGCAGTACCTGACCTTCATCGGTCGCCTCGCCCGAGGCGACCTGGGGGAGTCGTATCAATTGCGGATGCCGGTGACCGAGGTGATCGGGCGGCAGCTGGGCGCCACCGCGCAGCTGTCGGTGCTCGCCCTCGTGCTCGCCGCCGTGCTCGCCCTCGCGGTGGCCGTCCTGGTCCGCGGGCGCGTCGGACGCGGGGTGGCCGCCGGCATCGAGCTCGTGGTGCTGTCGTCGCCCGTGTTCTGGATCGGCCTCGTGCTGCTGAGCGTCTTCGCGTTCGGACTCGGCTGGCTTCCGGTGTCCGGAGCCCGGAACCCGGCCACGATCGTGCTGCCAGCGGTCACCCTGGCCCTGCCGGTGGCCGCCCTCCTCTCTCAGGTGCTGAGGGACGGGCTCGAGCAGGCCGAGCGGATGCCGTTCGCCGAGACCGTGCGGGCGCGCGGCGCCGGGCCGGCGTGGTTCACTCTGCGGCACGGGCTGCGTCACGGCGCGGCCGGCGCCGTCACCCTCGCCGCCTACCTGACCGGCTCGGTGCTGGGCGGCGCCGTGCTCGTGGAGACGGTGTTCGCGCGTCCGGGGCTCGGCAGGGTGACCCTCGCGGCGATCAGCGACCGGGACCTGCCCGTGATCACGGGGGTCATCCTCCTCAGCGCCGTGGTCTTCGTGTGCGTCAACATCGTCGTCGAGCTGCTGCATCCGCTCATCGACCCGCGTCTGCGCCGGGCTCGGAGCGCCCGATGAGGCGCGCGCTGCTCTACACGGCGATCGCCGTGCTGGCCGTGATCGCGTTCGCCGCACTGCTGCCCGGGGTGCTCGCGACGCACGACCCCCTGCAGACGGATGTGCGCTCCGCGCTCCTGCCGCCGGGGCCCGGCCATCTCCTCGGCACCGATCAGAGCGGCCGCGATGTGTACTCCCGGGTCGTCTACGGCGCGGGAAGATCCGTCGGCATCGGGCTCCTCGCGACCGGCATCGCGGTCCTCGTCGGCCTCCTGATCGGGTCGCTCGCCGGGGTGGCTCCGCGCGGCGTCGACATCGCCATGATGCGCGTGAACGACACGCTCTCCGCGTTTCCCGAGTTCCTCGTCGCCCTCGTCGTCGTGGCCGTGCTGGGGCCGGGGCCCGTGAACATCGCCATCGCGGTGACGCTGGCGGCCGTGCCCGTGTACGTCAGGCTCGCGCGAGTCCAGACCCGTTCGCTGCGGCTCGCCGAGCACGTCGAGGCCGCGCGGATCCTGGGGGTGGGACCCGTCGCCGCGTTCCTGCGCCACGTGATGCCCGGAGTGCTCGGATCCCTGAGCGTGCTCGCCACGATCGGCATCGGCTCGAGCATCCTCGCGGCGGCCGGGCTCAGCTTCCTGGGGCTGGGACCCTCGGAGCCCACCCCCGAGTGGGGGCTCATGCTCGCCGGCGGTCGCAACGTCCTGGGCCAGGCCTGGTGGATCTCGGTGTTCCCCGGCCTCGCGATCACGCTCACGGTCGTCGCCGCGACGGTCGTCGGACGCGTGCTGCGAGCGGGGAGGACATCGTGACGGCGGTGCTCGACGTGCGGGGCCTCCGCATCGCATTCGGCTCCGCCCCGGTGGTGGACGGCGTCTCGTTCACCGTGTCGCCGGGGGAGTGCGTCGCGATCGTCGGCGAGTCGGGCGCGGGCAAGTCGCTCACCGCGCGGGCGCTGCTCGGCCTGCTCCCCGCAGGGGCGCGCGTGACGGCCGAGGGCCTCGAGGTCGACGGGACGGATGCCCGATCCCTCGGCGAGCGGGAGTGGCGGCGTCTGCGCGGCGCGCGCATCGCGCTCGTCTCGCAGGATGCGCTGGTGTCTCTCGATCCGCTCCGGCGGATCGGCGCCGAGGTGGCCGAGCCGCGGCAGCTGCACGGACTGGACGCGTCGCGGGAGCACGTGCTCTCGCTGCTGGAGCGGGTCTGGATGCCCGAGCCCGCGCGGCGCGCCCGTCAGCATCCGCACGAGCTGTCCGGGGGGCTCCGACAGCGCGCGCTGATCGCGTCGGCGCTCGCCGCCGAGCCCGCGGTGCTCATCGCGGACGAGCCGACGACGGCGCTCGACGCGACGGTGCAGGCGCGTATCCTCGGGCTGCTTCGCGAGATCGTCGACGCCGGGACGGGGGTCCTCTTCATCAGCCACGACTTCGCCGCCGTGCGGAGGCTCGCCGATCGCGTGCTCGTCATGCGCGACGGAGAGATCGTCGAGCAGGGCGCGGTGGACGCGGTGCTGGAGGACCCTCAGCACGAGTACACCCGTCAGCTCATCGCGGCGACCCGGCACACGCCGCGAGACTCCGCCCCCTCGGACCCGCGCCCGGTGCTGTCGGCCGTGGGCGTGGAGAAGGCCTTCGGCGGAGTCGCTGCCGTGTCCGACGCCGCGTTCACGGTGCACGAGGGGCGGACCCTCGGCATCGTGGGCGAGTCGGGATCGGGCAAGACCACGCTGGCGCGGATGATCGTGGGCGTCGAGCGTCCGGACGCCGGCGAGCTCCGCTGGAACGGCGTGCATCGGGTGCAGCTCGTGCACCAGAACCCGCTGGGGGCGTTCGATCCCCGGTGGACGATCGGCCGTTCGCTGCGGGAGGCGCTCGCCGCGGGCGGGGTCGCCCGCGCGGAGCGGTCTCGCCGGGTGACGCAGCTGCTGGCCGAGGTCGGTCTCGACGCGGAGCTCGCGGGGCGGCGGCCCGCGGCGCTCTCCGGAGGTCAGCGTCAGCGGGCCGCGATCGCCCGCGCGCTCGCGGCGGACCCGGACGTGCTCGTGCTCGACGAGCCGGTGTCGGCGCTCGACCCCTCGGTGCGGGAGCGCGTGCTGCAGCTGCTCCTGCGGCTGCAGCGGGATCGCCGGCTCACCATGCTGTTCGTCTCGCACGACCTCGACATCGTCGCCGCGGTCGCCGACGAGGTGCTGGTCATGCAGGACGGACGGATCGTCGAGCAGGGAGCCACGGCCGACGTGTTCGCGGCCCCACGGCATCCGTTCACCGCCGAGCTGCTGGCGGCCAGCGGCACCTGAAACCGGGCCGCGCTCCTCGAGGCTCCGCGCGGAGCCGTCAGTCCAGGACCCGGATCCCGATGCCCGCCGCGAGCACGGCCGCGAGCTGCTGCACCTGGAAGCTCGTCAGCGTCACGCCGCGCAGGCTGTTCGCGTCGAGGTAGCTCAGGGCGTCGAGTCCGCGCAGGTCGACGTCGGCCGCCTTGACGCCCCGAGGGTCGACCTCGTCGCTGGAGGTGCCGGTGACGCGCACCCTGGTGAGCTCCGCCTGGGGCATGTCGAACGCGCGGATGCCGCAGTCGGCGATCTCGAGGTCGGTCGCCCTGGCGCCGCCGAGGTTCAGATAGTCGATGCGCAGGTCGCGCAGCTCGAGCTCGTCGATGCGCGACTCGCTCAGATCGAGCGTGCCGATGCGGCCGCCGGAGATGCGCAGGCGGCGGATGCCCGCTCCGCGCATCTTCAGGGATGCGACCCGGACGCCGGTCATCTCGACGTCGAGGATCGTGGCGCCCGTGAGGTCGACGGCATCCGCATCCGCCGCCACCGTGCACTGCTCGAGCGAGGAGTGCGCGAGGTTCGCCGTGCCCGCGAGGTCGAGTCGCGCCGCGAGGAGGTCCGCGCCGCGCGCGGCCTCGGCCGGCGTGAACTCGCGCGGGAGATCGGGAGGCGAGACGCGGGGAGCGATGGGGGAGTCGGAGCTGCGGGCCATGCTTAGAGGGTAGGGGGTCGCTCGGACGTCGGCTTCGGAGGCGCTTCGGAAGGACGTTCGCGCTTGGGAAGGGCGTCTGCCTGCAGAATCGCCTTCGCAGGCGCAGTAGGCCGTCGAGACTGCCGGCCCGCGCCGCGGGCGCTGCCGCTGCACATCGACACAGGGCGGCGAGTTCTCCACAGAAGCCGTCGGATGCGCGGATGACGGTCCACCTGTCGTTCGGGAGGGCTTCGAGAATGACCGCATGGCGTCCATCGCAGAACTTCTCCTCATGCTGACCGAACTCGGCGGCGTCGTACGCACGAAGGTCCTCATCGACCTCGGAATCTCACGGTCGGTCCTCGACCGCGCGATCGCATCGGGGCAGGTCATCCGTCCTCGTCGAGGATGGGTTGCTCTGAGGGCGGCGGAGAAGACACTCGTGGCCGCCGCCCGATTCGGGGTCGTTCTGACCTGCCGGACCCGGGCCAGCATGCTGGGTCTTTGGCTGCACGATCACCGCGGCTGTCCGCATCTCGCGGTTCCGGGGAATGCGAAGCGAAAGCTCCCCGTCGATGCGAAGCTGCACTGGGGCAAGCCGGTGATTCCTCGACACCCGGACATGCTCGTCGACCCTGTCGAGAACGTGCTGGCGAACGTCGCAGAATGCGAGCCGTTCGAACGTGCGCTCGCCATATGGGAGTCCGCGCTCAACAAGTCCCTCATCACGCTCGAGGCGCTGCGCGGATATCGCTGGAAGCCCGCAGCGCGACGTGTCCTCGAGCATGCGATGCCATTCGCGGACGCCGGGCTCGAGACGTACCTGAGAAACCGGCTCCGCTGGCTGAAGCTGCCGGTCTTCACACAGATCTGGATCGCCGGACATCGCGTCGACGCGCTGATCGGCGAACGACTCATCGTCCAGATCGACGGGGCCCACCACGTCGGGGCGCAGCGTTCCGAGGACATCCGGCACGACGCCGAGCTGCGTCTGATGGGGTACACGGTCATCCGGGTGTCGTACGCCCAGATCATGTTCGAGTGGCACGTCGTGCAGGACCTCATCATGCGCGCGGTGGCGCAGGGTCTGCACCGTGCCGCATGAACGCGGGCGCTTGCAACGGAGAACAGCGCCTGCGAAGGACGTTCGCGAGGTATTCGTCCTTCGCAGGCGCAGTAGTCCTTCGCAGGTGCAGGCGGATTCGCGCGGATGGACGCGACGGAGTGGCAGGCGGCAGAGCGGATGCCGCGGCGCACGGCGTACAATGGACGGCACGAGCATCGATCCGGCCATCACCGGGGAGCTCTCGGAAGAACGCTCAGGCCCTCGGCACGCTCGAGAGCACGGGTCAGTAGAACCGAGCGGGGCAGGCCCGTCACAGCCGCAGTGAGAGTGGCGAGGCAGTCAACCGGCAGGTTCTCGGTCTTGCAAGCGAGGTGGTACCGCGGTCCGCCCGGAGCGAAGAGTCCGGAGATCGTCCTCGCGGCAGCATCCGCCACGACTCCTGCGAGACGACATGACCTACCCCCGCACCTCCGCCTTCGGCCCCGCCGCCGACGCTTCGACGAGCTCGGCGGCCCAGAGCGTCGCACCGAGCCCGCGCTTCCCCGAGATCGAGCGCGACGTGCTCGACTTCTGGGAGGCCGATCAGACCTTCCGCGCCTCGATCGAGCAGCGCGAGGGCAACGACGAGTGGGTGTTCTACGACGGTCCGCCGTTCGCCAACGGGCTGCCGCACTACGGCCACCTTCTGACGGGGTACGCGAAGGACGTGTTCCCGCGGTTCCAGACCATGCTCGGCAAGAAGGTCGATCGCGTCTTCGGATGGGACACGCACGGCCTGCCCGCCGAGCTCGAGGCGATGAAGCAGCTCGGTCTCACCGAGAAGAGCGAGATCGAGGAGATGGGCATCGGCGTCTTCAACGGGAAGGCGAAGGAGTCCGTGCTCACGTACACGCGCGAGTGGCAGGACTACGTCACCCGCCAGGCCCGCTGGGTCGACTTCGAGCGCGGCTACAAGACCCTCGACCTCGGCTTCATGGAGAGCGTTCTGTGGGCGTTCAAGACGCTCTACGACAAGGGCCTGGCCTACGAGGGCTACCGTGTGCTGCCGTACTGCTGGCGCGACGAGACGCCGCTGTCGAACCACGAGCTGCGCATGGACGACGACGTCTACAAGGACCGTCAGGACCCCTCGGTCACGGTCACCTTCCCCCTGACCGGGGCCAAGGCCGAGGTCCTCGGCCTCACGGGCGTGCGCGCCCTCGCCTGGACGACGACGCCCTGGACACTGCCGACCAACCTCGCCCTCGCCGTCGGTCCCGACATCGAGTACGTCGTGCTGCCCGCAGGTCCCGCCGGCGCCGCCGACGTGCACCCGCCGACCGGCTCGGGGGCCGCCTCGGAGGAGGATGCCGCGGTCGAGGCCTCGGCGCACCGGTACCTCCTCGCACGCGAGCTCCTCGGCGGCTATGCGAAGGATCTCGGGTACGAGAGCGCCGAGGACGCGCTCGCCGCGGTGGACGCCACCGTGCGGGGCGCCGATCTGCAGGACGTCACCTACGACCGCCTGTTCGACTACTACGCGGATGCCGACGTCTACGGCACCGAGAACGCCTGGCGCATCCTCGTCGACGACTACGTCACCACGAGCGACGGCACCGGCATCGTCCACCAGGCGCCCGCCTACGGTGAGGACGACCAGCGGGTGGCCGGCGCCGCCGGCATCCCGACGATCCTCTCCCTCGATGACGGCGGCAGGTTCCTCCCGAACGTCGCCGACGTCGCGGGGATGCTGTGGATGGAGGCGAACACTCCGCTCATCCGCCTGCTGCGCGCCGAGGGGCGTCTCGTGCGCGAGCAGAGCTACGTGCACTCCTACCCGCACTGCTGGCGGTGCCGGAACCCCCTGATCTACAAGGCCGTGTCCAGCTGGTTCATCCGCGTCACCGACATCAAGGACCGGATGCTCGCGAACAACGAGCAGATCACCTGGGTGCCCGAGAACGTCAAGCACGGCCAGTTCGGCAAGTGGCTCGAGGGGGCCCGCGACTGGTCGATCAGCCGCAACCGCTACTGGGGCTCGCCGATCCCGATCTGGAAGAGCGACGACCCGGAGTACCCGCGCGTCGACGCCTACGGCTCGCTGGAGGATCTGGAGCGCGACTTCGGCGCCCTCCCGCGCAACGAGGACGGCGAGGTGGACCTGCACCGCCCGTACATCGACGACCTCACCCGGCCCAACCCCGACGACCCCACGGGGAAGAGCACGATGCGCCGCATCGAGGACGTCTTCGACGTGTGGTTCGACTCGGGCTCGATGCCCTACGCGCAGGTGCACTACCCGTTCGAGAACCAGGAGTGGTTCGACACGCACGCGCCGGCCGACTTCATCGTCGAGTACATCGGGCAGACCCGCGGCTGGTTCTACGTCATGCACGTGCTGTCCACCGCGCTGTTCGACCGCCCGGCGTTCACCGGAGTGAGCTGCCACGGGATCGTGCTCGGCAACGACGGCTACAAGATGTCGAAGTCGCTGCGCAACTACCCCGACGTCTCCGAGGTGCTCGACCGCGACGGCTCCGACGCGATGCGCTGGTTCCTGATGTCGAGCTCGGTGCTGCGCGGCGGGAACCTCGCGGTGACAGAAGAAGGCATCCGCGCCGGCGTCCGCGAGTTCCTGCTGCCGCTGTGGAACTCGTGGTACTTCTTCGCGACCTACGCCAACGCGGCGAACCCCTCGTCAGGCTCAGGGACCGGTTACGAGGCGTCATGGCGCACGGATTCGACCGACGTGCTCGACCGCTACATCCTCGCGCGCCTGGGCGACCTCGTGCGCGACGTCCGCGCCGATCTCGAGGGACTCGACTCGACGACGGCATCCGCCCGCCTGCGCGACTTCGCCGAGGTGCTGACCAACTGGTACATCCGCCGCTCGCGCGACCGGTTCTGGGAGGGCTCGAGCACCGACGCCTTCGACACCCTGTACACGGTGCTGGAGACGCTGTGCCGCGTCGCCGCACCGCTCGTCCCGCTGATCAGCGAGCGCGTCTGGCAGGGACTCACCGGCGGGCGCAGCGTGCACCTGCAGGACTGGCCGGACGCCGAGGCGTTCCCCATGGCCGACGAGATCCGCGACGCGATGGACGCCGTGCGCGAGCTGTCCAGCGTCGGCAACGCGCTGCGCAAGAAGGAGAAGCTGCGCGTGCGCCTGCCGCTCTCGCGCCTCACGGTCGTGTCGCCCCTCGCGGGCGCCCTCGGCCAGTTCGAGGACATCCTCCGCGAGGAGCTGAACGTCAAGTCCGTCGAGCTCGTGCAGCAGACCGAGACCACGGCGGCCGACTACGGCATCAGCCACCGTCTCAGCGTCAACGCCCGCGCGGCTGGTCCGCGCCTGGGCAAGGAGGTGCAGAAGGTCATCCAGGCCGCCAGGGGCGGCTTCTGGACCGAGGAGGACGGCGTGGTGACCGCCGACGGCGTCGTGCTGGAGCCCGGAGAGTACGAGCTCGTCCTGGAGACCACCGGAAGGCCGGAGGGCGAGGCCCTCGCGCTCGTGCCGTCGGGAGGCTTCGTGCTGCTCGACACCGCGACCACTCCCGCTCTGGAGGCGGAGGGCCTCGCGCGCGACGTGATCCGCGCCGTGCAGGAGACCCGCAAGAACGCGGGCTTCGACGTGAGCGACCGGATCCGCCTGGAGCTGCGCTTCGAGAGCGTCGAGGACGCGGATGCCGTCGCCGCCGCGTTCGACGTCGCCGACATCGCGGGCGAGACCCTGGCTCTCGAGCACAGCGTCGGGAGCGCGGACGAGGCGCTCGGGGACCCCGAGTTCGCCGCCGTCATCGCGAGGGGCACATACGCCAACCGCGGCGACTTCACCGTCGCGGTCAGCCGGATCGGAGCAGGCGCATCCGCCGCGTCGAGCGAGGGGAACGAATCGAAGTGAGTGATCGCGACAGGGCGGACGCCGTCTACGAGACGCTGCTGAGCCGCGCGGGGGAGCGCTGGGTGCAGCCGCGCAAGGAGCGCGTCGCGCGCATCCTCGCGTTCCTCGACGACCCGCAGAAGACGTACCGCGTCGTGCACATCACGGGCACGAACGGCAAGACGTCGACCGCGCGGATGATCGAGAGCCTGCTGCGCGCGCACGACCTGCGCACCGGGCTGTTCACGAGCCCTCATCTGGAGCGCTTCACCGAGCGCATCATGATCGACGGCGAGCCGATCTCTGACGCCGCCGTCGCCGACGCGTGGGACGAGATCGAGCCCTTCGTGGGGATCGTCGACGCCGAGCTGGAGGCGGCTGGAGACGCGCCGCTGACCTTCTTCGAGCTGCTCACGGTCCTCGCCTTCGTCGCCGTCGCAGACGCTCCCGTCGACGTGCTCGTGCTCGAGGTCGGGATGGGCGGCGAGTGGGACTCCACGAACACCGCCGACGGCGACGTCGCGGTGTTCGCGCCGATCGACATCGACCACGCCGACCGGCTCGGCGACACGATCGCCGAGATCGCACAGGTCAAGGCGGGCATCATCAAGGAGGGCGCCGCCGTGGTGTCGGCGCAGCAGCCGGCGGAGGCATCCGAGGTGCTGCGCCGCGTCGCTGCGGCGAAGGACGCGACGATCGCCTTCGAAGGCGAGGACTTCGGGCTGGAGGAGCAGAAGCTCGCCGTCGGGGGACAGCTCATCACGATCCGCGGGCTCGCGGGCACCTACGCCGAGGAGTACCTCCCGCTGTACGGCGCGCACCAGGGCCACAACGCCGCCCTCGCGGTCGCCGCGGTGGAGTCCCTCATCGGCGGCGCGACGAAGCCGATCGCCCCGGATGTCGTCACCGACGGCCTGCAGTCGGCGACCTCGCCCGGTCGCCTCCAGCTGCTGGGCATCGCGCCCACGGTGGTCGTGGACGCCGCGCACAACCCGCACGGCGCGGCGGCTCTCGTGCAGGCGATGGACGACAGCTTCGACTTCGACGAGTGGGGTCTCGTGCTCGGCGTCCTCGCCGACAAGGACGCCGCGGGCATCGTGGCGCGCCTCGCCCCGGCATCCGCTCACGTCTTCGCCACCGCGCCGGACAGCGACCGTGCGAGCGACGCCGACGCGATCGCCGACCTCGTCGAGGCCGCCGGTCACCGGGCGACCGTGCATCCGACGCTGGCGGACGCCGCCGACGCGGCACGCGAATGGGCCTCCTCCTCGGAGCGGAGGGCCGTCGTGATCGCCGGTTCCGTCGTGCTCGCCGGCGAGGCGATCGCCCTCGCCGAGGAGGAGGACTGGAAGTCGGGGTGGCGCGCGTGAGACCGCAGCGCACCCTCGTGCAGAAGCTCGCGCCCATCGTTCTCGGCTTCGAGTCGATCGTGGTGTTCCTCGCCGGGCTCACGGTGTTCGGCCTGAAGGCGCTGCCCGAGAGCATCCCGCAGTGGTGGGGCATCGTCGGCGGCGGAGTCGTCGGCCTCGCCTGCATCGCCGTCGCCGGGATGATCACGAGGCCGGGGGCGATCACAGCCGGCTGGGTGATCCAGGCGGTGATCGCGCTCTCCGCGATCCTCGTGCCCGCGATCCTCCTCGTCGTGCTGATTTTCGGCGGCATGTGGGCGTATGCGACGATCATGGGGGCGAAGCTGGACGCACGACGGCCCGCCGCCGAATCCGAGACTCAGACAGAGAGTGAATGACATGGCCACCGAAGAAACCCTCGTCCTCGTCAAGCCCGACGGCGTCGCTCGCGGTCTGACCGGCGCGATCCTGGCCCGCATCGAGGCCAAGGGCTACGCCCTCGTCGACATCCGCCTCGTCGACCCGGATCGCGACCTGCTCGCCGCGCACTACGCAGAGCACGAGGGCAAGCCGTTCTACGAGCCGCTGCTCGAGTTCATGCTCTCGGGCCCGTCCGTGGCGATCCGCCTGGCTGGCAACCGCGTGATCGAGGGCTTCCGCTCTCTCGCCGGCACCACCGACCCGACGACCGCCGCCCCCGGCACGATCCGCGGCGACTTCGGCCGCGACTGGGGCCTCAAGGTGCAGCAGAACCTCGTGCACGGCTCCGACAGCCCCGAGTCCGCCGCTCGCGAGCTCGGCATCTGGTTCGGCTGACCCCGCGGACACGAAGAGCGCCCTCCCGGTCGGGAGGGCGCTCTTCGTGTCCGCGGGGTGTCAGGAGATCATGCCCACGAGCGAGCCGATGACATCGACGCCGGCGATCTGCGCCAGCAGGATGATGAGGGCGAAGGCGAGGATGGACGCGAGGGGCACCCACACGCCGAGGCGTCGCGCCCGGTCGCGAGCGGACTCCGAGACCGGGAAGGTGCCGTTCTGGAAGGCCTGCAGCACCGTGGAGAAGAAGGTGGGGATCACCACGACGTAGGTCAGCGCGCACCAGGGGCACAGGGTGTGCAGGTCGAAGAAGCTCTGGCCGATCAGCCAGCAGATGAAGACGAAGGCTCCGGTGATGCCGAGCCCGAAGAGCGCCCAGAACCAGCGGGGGAACCGGGCGCCGGCGAGGATCGCGACGCCGACGACCAGCGGCGCCATCCATCCGGTCAATCCGATGATCGGGTTCGGGAAGCCGAACACCGAGCCCTGCCATGACTCCAGGTTGGTGCCGCACTGCAGGAAGACGCTGACGTTGCAGCTCAGCGTCGTGTCGGGGTCCTCGAGCACGGCGATCTTGTCGATCATGAGCTGGAAGGCGGCCCACCATCCGAGGACGCTGGCGACGATCAGCCAGACGGCGTAGACGACGGGGCGGGTGCGCTGCTCGCTCATATGTGGATTATCACAGTGATCGCTATGTATCAGGCGAAAGCGCCCCGGCGAAAAACGCAGGAGGACCGCGGATGCCGCGAACCGCGGCCCGAGGTGCGATAATGGCCTGTGACGCTTCGCTCGGCACATGCCGTGGCACGCGTCGACGCAGACTTCGGGGCCGGATGCCCCACGCGACCAGAGCCATGAGCCGGTCGCACACCGAGTGAGTTCGCGGCACCTGCGGGTACCGCATGAGATTTCGCGAGGCACCAGTGTCCCGCACGAGGAGTACGCCAGAGATGGCCGATGAGACCAATGACTACGAAACCCCTACCCTCGACTTCGCCACGGATGCCGATGCACCCGCAGAGGTAGTCGTCGACGCCCCGGAGGCCGTCGAGGAGGCGCCTGCCGAGGCGGCGCCCGTCGAGGCGGACGTGCCCGAGGGCACGGCGCCCGAGGGCGAGACCGCGGCGCCCGAGGCGGACGAGAGCCCTGCCGAGGCTGTCTCCGCAGAGGAGCACGCCGTCGACGAGGCTCCGTCCGACGAGGCCCCTGCCGATCAGCCCGAGGGTCGCGTCGCGGACGCCGCCGATGAGAGCGTCGTCGAGACCGAGACCGAGACCGAGACTGAGACCGAGGACCCGGGCGCGACGCCCGCCGCGGCTTCCGAGGACGCTCCGGCCTCCGACGAGGCTCCGGCGGATGAGGTTTCTCCGGTGTCCGATGAGAACCCGGCATCCGACGAGGTCCCGGCATCCGACGTCCAGCCCGCCGCGGAGGAGTCCTCGGCGGCCGAGCCGGCTCCCGAGGCCGAGGAGCCCGCGCCCGCGGTCCCGGTCACGGCGGTCTCGCTGGGACTGCTGCCCGAGGTGTTCGTCTCCCAGGTGTCCACCCAGCTGCACTTCTACGCCCCCGAGGTGGTCCCGCTTCCCGCTCGTCCTGGCAGGAGCCTCGACCGCGACGCGGTCCGCGAGCCCGAGGAGAGCGGCACCGGTCGTGGTCGCCGCCGTCGGCGCGGAGGCTCAGACGAGGGCGAGGAGCGCCCGGAGCCCCGCCAGCGTCAGCGGGTCGTCGAGTACATCACCGAGCCGAAGGCCATCAAGGGCTCCACGCGGCTCGAGGCGAAGAAGCAGCGACGGCGCGACGGGCGCGACGCCGGCCGCCGCCGCCCGGTCGTGACCGAGGCCGAGTTCCTCGCCCGCCGCGAGTCCGTCGACCGCAAGATGGTCGTCCGCTCGAAGAACGGCCGCACCCAGATCGGCGTCCTCGAGGACGGCGTGCTCGTCGAGCACTACGTCGCGCGCAACCAGGACGCCTCGCTGATCGGCAACGTCTACCTGGGCCGGGTGCAGAACGTGCTCCCGAGCATGGAGGCCGCCTTCGTCGACATCGGCCGCGGCCGCAACGCCGTGCTGTACTCCGGCGAGGTCGACTGGGACGGCGTCGAGACCGGCAACCAGCCGCGGCGCATCGAGCTCGCCCTCAAGCCGGGCGACCGCGTGCTCGTGCAGGTCACCAAGGACCCGGTCGGCCACAAGGGCGCCCGCCTCACCAGCCAGATCTCGCTCCCCGGCCGCTACCTCGTGTACGTGCCCGGCGGGTCGATGAACGGCATCAGCCGCAAGCTCCCGGACAACGAGCGCGCGCGCCTCAAGCGCATCCTCAAGGAGGTGCTCCCGGAGTCCTCGGGCGTGATCGTCCGCACCGCGGCCGAAGGCGCCACCGAGGAGCAGCTGACCCGCGACGTGCAGCGTCTGACCACGCAGTGGGAGCACATCCAGAAGCAGGTGGAGAGCCAGCAGGCGCCCGCGCTGCTGCACGCCGAGCCCGACCTGCTCGTCAAGATCGTCCGCGACGTCTTCAACGAGGACTTCACGAAGATGCTCATCCAGGGCGACGACGCGCAGCGCACGATCCGCGCCTACCTCGAGAGCGTCGCCCCCGACCTGCTCGAGCGCGTCGAGGCCTACGAGGACGAGGTCGACCCGTTCGACGCGTTCCGCATCACCGAGCAGATCGAGAAGGCGCTCGACCGCAAGGTGTGGCTGCCCTCCGGAGGCTCGCTCGTCATCGACCGCACCGAGGCGATGACCGTCGTCGACGTCAACACCGGCAAGTTCGTCGGTTCCGGCGGCAACCTCGAGGAGACCGTCACCAAGAACAACCTCGAGGCCGCGGAGGAGATCGTCCGCCAGCTGCGCCTCCGCGACATCGGCGGCATCATCGTCGTCGACTTCATCGACATGGTGCTCGAGTCGAACCGCGACCTCGTGCTGCGTCGCCTGATCGAGTGCCTGAGCCGGGACCGCACCAAGCACCAGGTGGCCGAGGTCACCTCGCTCGGACTCGTGCAGATGACGCGCAAGAAGCTCGGGCTCGGCCTGCTGGAGACCTTCAGCGAGGCCTGCGAGGTCTGCGCCGGGCGCGGCGTCGTCGTGCACCACGACCCGGTCGTGAAGCACCGTGCGCCCTCCAACGGCAACGGCCAGCAGAACCGCCGTCAGCGCGGCGGGGCCCAGAACCAGAGCCAGAGCTCGCAGCCGGCCCAGAACCCGACCCACGGCATCCCGGAGGGGGCGAAGTCGGCGCTCGCGCAGATCGCCGCATCGACCCGTGCCACGCACGTCGAGGAGACGATGGATGCCGCGGCTCCCGCCGCCGAGCAGATCGGGCACTCCGAGCGGCCCAAGAAGCCGCGCAAGAAGCGCGGCGCCGAGCGGAAGGGGCCGAAGACGCCAGCCGAGCAGCTGCTCGACTCCGTGCTCGACGCTCTTCCCGAGCCGAAGGCGCCCGGTCAGGGACGCAGCCGCCGCCGCGTCACCACCGCGGCGCTCACCGGCACGCCGGTGGCCGTGACCAACGAGGCGTCAGCGCCGGTCTCGGGCGGGGACGCGCAGTCCTGAGGCTATGAGCCTGCGCACGAGCTCCTTGCCGGAGACGGCGTGCGCGCCCGCAGCGACGAGCCGGGGGACCATCTCCTCCGGCACGTCGTAGTGGTCGAGGTCGAAGGCCCGCGGGGGCACTCCCTGCGCCTGTGCGAACGCGTGCAGCTCGTCGAGCGTCGCGTCGCTGACGAGGTGGGCCCACAGCCTCCCGTGAGCGGGCCAGCGGGGGACGTCGACGAGAACGGTCATGCGTCCAGCGTAGGTTCAACACGCCTCTCCGCACGTTTTGCCACAGTGCCCGGCATCCGGTAAAGTAGTCCCTTGGTGCGTAAGCCGCATCGTCCTCGCCGGACGGAGCGGAGAGTCTTGCGTTCGCACCCGTCGTCCCGCGGCGCATGCAAGCAACAGTCTTCCCGTGAGATTCTCGGAGCCGCGTGCTCCCCAACGAAACAGGTATGAAGTGGTTTACGCAGTAGTGCGCGCCGGTGGGCGGCAGGAGAAGGTCGAGGTCGGCACGATCGTTCAGCTCGACCGTGTTCAGGCTGCCCAGGGCGAGAAGATCGAGCTGCCTGCGGTGCTGCTCGTCGACGGCGCCACGGTGACCACCGACGCTGACACGCTCGCGAAGGTCAAGGTCACGGCAGAGGTCCTCGGCAACCTCCGCGGTCCGAAGATCATCATCCAGAAGTACAAGAACAAGACCGGCTACAAGAAGCGCCAGGGGCACCGTCAGGAGCTCACGCGCGTCAAGATCACCGGCATCAAGTAAGACCGAGGAGATACGTCATGGCACACAAAAAGGGCGCGAGCTCGACCCGCAACGGTCGTGACTCCAACGCACAGCGACTCGGCGTCAAGCGCTTCGGCGGCCAGCAGGTCCTCGCCGGCGAGATCATCGTCCGCCAGCGCGGCACCCACTTCCACCCCGGCGTGAACGTCGGCCGTGGCGGCGACGACACGCTGTTCGCTCTGGCCGCAGGCGCGGTCGAGTTCGGCGCGAAGGGCGGCCGCAAGGTCGTCAACATCGTCGCTGCCGCTGAGTGATCTCAGCACCACAGCAGCACTGCCGATTCGGGGCGGGCTTCGGCCCGTCCCGAATTTGCGTATCGGGCCGCCCTTCGGCGGCCCAGTAACCGAGGACAGGGAGAGCCAATGGTCACCTTCGTCGACACCGTGACGCTGCACCTGCGCGCCGGCAAGGGCGGCAACGGGTGCGTCTCCGTGCACCGTGAGAAGTTCAAGCCGCTCGGGGGCCCCGACGGGGGCAACGGCGGCGACGGCGGCGACATCGTGCTCGTCGCCGATCCGCAGACGGGCACGCTGCTCTCGTACCACCATTCCCCGCATCGCTCCTCGGGCAACGGCGGCTTCGGCATGGGCGACCATCGTGCCGGGTACGCAGGGGAGACCCTGGAGCTCCCGGTGCCCGTCGGCACGGTCGTGAAGACACCAGGAGGCGAGGTCCTCGTCGACCTGATCACGCCGGGCGAGCGCTACGTGGTCGCGCACGGCGGCCAGGGCGGTCTCGGCAACGCGGCGCTCGCGACCCCCAAGCGCAAGGCGCCCGGCTTCGCGCTGCTGGGAACCCCCGGCTTCGAGGGCGATGTCGTCCTCGAGCTGAAGACCGTCGCCGACGTCGCCCTGGTGGGCTACCCGTCGGCAGGCAAGTCCAGCCTCATCGGCGCCATCTCCGCCGCCCGCCCCAAGATCGCCGACTACCCGTTCACGACCCTGCATCCCAACCTCGGCGTCGTGCAGGTCGGCGACTTCCGCTACACCGTCGCCGACGTCCCCGGTCTCATCGAGGGAGCCAGCGAGGGACGCGGACTCGGTCTCGAGTTCCTGCGTCACGTCGAGCGCTGCTCGGCCCTCTTGCACGTGCTCGACTGCGCGACCCTGGAACCCGGCCGCGACCCGATCTCCGACCTCGACGTCATCCTCGCCGAGCTCGCCGCCTACGAGGTCCCCGAGGGGCAGACGCCGCTGCTGGAGCGTCCGCAGCTCGTCGCACTGAACAAGATCGACGTCCCGGAGGCGCGCGATCTCGCCGATCTCGTGCGCCCGGAGCTCGAGGCCCGAGGCTTCCGCGTCTTCGACATCTCGACCGTGTCGCACGAGGGCCTGCGTCCGCTGACGTTCGCACTCGGCGAGATCGTCGAGCGGCATCGGGCGGAGGCGGCCGTCGAGGTCTCGGCCCCGCGGGTGGTCATCCGCCCGAAGGGCTCCGAGAAGGACTTCACGATCCGCGTCGAGGGCGGCACCTACGGCAACGTGTACCGCATCCTCGGCGCGAAGCCGGTGCGGTGGGTGCAGCAGACCGACTTCCAGAACGAGGAGGCCGTCGGCTACCTCGCCGACCGGCTGGAGAAGCTCGGCGTCGAGGACGAGCTGTTCCGGCTCGGCGCCGTCCAGGGCTCGACCGTGGTCATCGGCGAGGGCGACAGCATCGTCTTCGACTGGGAGCCGAGCATGAGCTCCGCCGCGGAGCTGATGGTCGCGCCGCGCGGGACCGACCCGCGCCTCGCGCCGAACGCGCGGCGGACCACCTCCGAGCGTCGCGAGCAGTACTACGAGCGCATGGACGCCAAGGCCGAGGCGCGCGCGCAGGACGAGGCCGAGAGGCTCGCGACGTACCGCGAGGACGGCGAATGACGGCGCGCACGCGGGCCGATCTCGCGACGGCCGCGCGCATCGTCGTCAAGGTGGGCTCCTCATCGATCAGCGGGGAGTCCTCCTGGCGCATCCCGATGCTCGTGCACGCCCTCGCGGCGGCGCACGCCCGCGGCACCGAGGTCGTGCTCGTGTCGTCCGGAGCGATCGCGACCGGCATACCGTTCCTGAACCTCGGCGCCCGCCCCACCGATCTGGCCACCCAGCAGGCCGCGGCCGCGGTCGGGCAGAACATCCTCATCTTCCGCTACCAGGAGGCGCTGCGGCCCTTCGGCATCGTCGCCGGCCAGGTGCTGCTGACCACCGGCGACCTCGAGCACCCGACCTCGCGCTCCAACGCGCGCCGGGCGATGGAGCGTCTGCTCGGACTGCGCATCCTGCCGATCGTCAACGAGAACGACACGGTGGCCACGCAGGAGATCCGCTTCGGCGACAACGACCGCCTCGGCGCTCTGGTCGCCCAGCTCATCGAGGCCGATGCGCTCGTGCTGCTCAGCGACATCGAGTCCCTGTACACGAAGCCGCCGACCGACCCCGGCGCCCAGCCGATCGACCAGGTCGCGCCCGACGCGGACCTCGCCGGCCTCGAGTTCGGCGCGACCGTCGTGAACGGCGTCGGCACCGGGGGAGCGGCGACCAAGGTCTCCGCGGCGCGTCTGGCCGCAGCATCCGGGATCGGAGTCCTGGTCACGAGCGCCGACCTCGTCGACAAGGCGCTGAACGGGGCTGAAATAGGGACCTGGTTCGAGCCGGCCGTCTCCTAGACTGGCGGGATGACCGACCAGACCCCGCAGGAGCGCCTGGAGCGCGCCAAGGAGGCGTCTCGCGCCACCGCGTCCCTCACCAGCGACGACAAGGCCCGTGCCCTCGAGGCCATCGCCACGGCTCTCGGGCAGAACGCCGCGCGGATCATCGAGGCCAACGGCGCGGACATCGTCCGCGGACGCGAAGGCGGCATCGGCGAGTCCCTGATCGACCGGCTGCGTCTCGACGAGAAGCGCGTCGCCGCTCTCGCCGCCGCAGTGCGAGAGGTGGCGGCCCTGCCCGACCCGGTCGGCCGGGTCGTTGGCGGGCACCGGATGCCCAACGGGGTGTCCCTCGAGCAGGTCCGCGTGCCCTTCGGCGTCGTCGGCGCGATCTACGAGGCGCGCCCGAACGTGACCGTCGACATCGCGGCTCTCGCGCTGCGCTCCGGCAACGCGGTCGTCCTCCGCGGCGGCAGCGCCGCGCTGGAGTCGAACACGGTGCTGGTCGCGGTGATGCGCGAGGCGCTGGCCGGCGTCGGCATCACCCCCGAGGCGATCCAGACCGTCGACGACTTCGGCCGCGACGGAGCCAGGGCCCTCATGCACGGACGCGGCTTCATCGACGTGCTCGTGCCCCGCGGCAGCGCAGGTCTCATCGAGACGGTCGTGACGGAGTCGACCGTGCCGGTCATCGAGACCGGGGCGGGCAACGTCCACATCGTCCTCGACGAGACCGCTCCGGAGGACTGGGCCCGGGACATCGTCGTGAACGCCAAGGTGCAGCGTCCGAGCGTCTGCAACGCGGTCGAGACCGTCCTCGTGCTCCGCGGCGCCGCCGGCCGGCTGGTCCCGCTGGTCGCGGGCGCGCTGCAGGGCGAAGGAGTCACGATCCACGGTGACGAGGCGGTGGCCGGGCTCGCCGACGGCATCGTCCCGGCGACCGAGGAGGACTGGGCGACCGAGTACCTCAGCCTCGACATCGCCATGAAGGTCGTCGACACCCTCGACGAGGCGCTGGAGCACATCCGCCACTACAGCACCGGCCACACCGAGTCGATCGTGACCACCGACTCGCGCAACGCGGAGCGGTTCCTCGCCGAGGTTGACTCGGCCGTGGTGATGGCGAACGCGTCGACCCGCTTCACCGACGGCGGCGAGTTCGGCTTCGGGGCCGAGGTGGGCATCTCCACGCAGAAGCTGCACACCCGCGGACCGATGGGGCTCGCCGAGCTGACCAGCACGAAGTGGCTGGCGCGTGGAGCGGGGCAGACCCGCGGCTGAGGACTAGACTAGGGGGCGCTGTACCGCCCGCAGGCCACGAATTGGAGCCAGGATGAACCTCGTCGCACAGATCGCGATGGCCGCCGCAGAGACCGAGCATCACGGGAACGTGGCACTCGAGACGCTGATCTTCGGAGTCATCGCCGCGATCGTGTTCATCGCGCTCGCCCTGGTGACCCTGTCGTACAAGAACGTCGCCAACCGTCACTCGGCGAAGGCCGAGGCCTTCGCCGCGAAGCACGGCAAGGACGGCCACGGGGCAGGGCACGGCCACTAAGCCCGCATGAGCACAACGACCTCGCGCGCCCCGCGCATCGGCGTGATGGGCGGGACGTTCGACCCGATCCACCACGGCCATCTGGTAGCCGCCAGCGAGGTCGCGCACTCCTTCGGCCTCGACGAGGTCGTCTTCGTCCCGACCGGCCGGCCCTGGCAGAAGAGCGACGTCACCCCCAGCGAGCACCGCTACCTGATGACGGTGATCGCGACGGCATCCAATCCGCAGTTCACGGTCAGCCGCGTCGACATCGACCGCGAAGGTCCCACCTACACGATCGACACGCTCCGCGATCTGAAGCGCGACCGGCCCGACGCCGAGCTCTTCTTCATCACCGGCGCGGACGCCGTGGCGCAAATTCTCAGTTGGAGAGACCATGATGAGTTGTGGCAGCTGGCACATTTCGTCGCGGTCTCACGTCCTGGACATGTCCTGAGCACAGACGGCCTCCCACCCGGTGACGTCAGCCAGCTCGAGGTGCCGGCGCTGTCGATCTCCTCGACGGACTGCCGTGAGCGGGTGCACGACGGAGAGCCGGTGTGGTACCTCGTACCCGACGGGGTCGTTCAATACATCGCGAAGCATCATCTGTATCGGAGCAAGGCATGAGTACATCGGATCAGCACGAACCCGGTCCGCTGACGCGCAAGCAGCTGCGAGAGATGCGGCTGACAGGATCGACGCCGGTCATCTCCGCCGACGAGGCGGCCGCTGCCGCCGCAGCGTCCGCGCCGCCCGTCCCTCCGCTGCCGCGCCCGGCCGAACCTGTCGAGATGGCGCCGGCTCCGAGCGAGGAAGCCGAGTCCGGATCGACGAGGCTCACCCGACGCCAGATCCGCGAGCAGGAGCGGGTGAAGACCGCCTCGGTGCCGGTGACCGACGGCGAGGATGCCGAGAGCGTCGATGCGTCCGAGGCTCCCGCCGAGGAGCCGGTCGAGGAGGAGGCATCCGCTGAGGAGATCGTCTCCGAGGTCCCCGCGTTCGCCCCTGCCGCCGAGGACGCCGATGAAGACGACGACGTCGACGAGCAGGTCGACATCGCACCGGTGAGCGCCGCCGCGGCGGTCGACACCGTCGGCGACGTCCCCCTGGCCGAGGAGCCGGCGCCGGTCGAGATCGATCTCGGTCACGTGGACGACGACCCGGTGGCCGCGGTCGCCGCGCTCGGCATCGACGTGCAGGAGCAGGACGAGCCGGCCGCCGAGGACGACGTCCTCGGCGAGGTGAGCGGTGCGGACGACGTCGAGGTCGCCGAGGGCGAGCGCCCCGTGGTCAGCGAGGCCTTCGGATACGGCGTGCTGACGGAGTCCGCCGAGGCGGCCCCCTCGTTCACGCCGTCCTTCGACGAGCTGCTCACGGCCGATGGCAGCGGCGGCTCGCAGCACACCGCCTCCAGCGCCCTCATCTTCAACCCGCCGGCCGGAGAGGGCGCCCTCGACGGTCCCGTCGCCTCGACCGGCGAGATCCTCGTCACCGGGTCGTACGAGCTGCCCAAGGGCATCGGCTCGCAGGGACACGCGCACGGCGTCGCCGACGGCAAGGACGTCGACGCGGTGCTCATCGACGGAGAGCTGCCCCCGGCATCCTCCCCGACGCCCATCGCGGCGAGCGCCGCGGTCAGCACCATCAAGCCCGCCGGCGAGGTCATCCGGCCCCCGGCTCCCGAAAAGGGCAACAAGCTCATGCTCACCCTCGCGATCGTGGCGGGCGGTCTGGCGCTCGCGCTGGGTGTCGTCCTGATCGTCGCCTTCACCACGAAGTTGATCTGATGCAGTCACCTGAAACCGCCGAAGAGATGCTGCAGATCGCAGTGGACGCCGCCGTGAGCAAGGGCGGAGAGGATCTCGTCGCCCTCAACGTCTCCGAGCCGCTGCCGCTCGTCGACATCTTCCTGCTCGTCACCGGGAACAGCGAGCGCAACGTCGCCGCGATCGCCGATGAGATCGAGGACAAGCTCATCGAGTCCGGGCACAAGCGCGTCCGCCGTGAGGGCCGCGCCGAGGCGCGCTGGGTGCTGCTCGACTTCGGCGACCTGATCGTGCACGTCTTCCACCAGGAGGAGCGCGTCTACTACGGACTCGAGCGCCTCTGGAAGGACTGCCCGGTCGTGCCCTTCGAGCTCGCCGCCGACCCGGCCTGACATGCCGGTGCATCTGATCACCGGCGCGGGTTCCGGGATCGGAGCCGTCGTCGCCCAGCGGCTGATCGAGCGCGGTGACCAGGTGGTGCTGCTGGCCCGGGACGCCGGGCGTGCACGCCAGCTCTCGGAGCGCTTCCCGGAGGCGTCGACGATCGTGGGCGATCTCGCGAACCCGGGGCGGCTCTCGTGGGCGCTCTCGAAGCAGGCTCTTCCGGAGCGCATCGACTCCCTGATCCACGTGGCGGGCATCGTCGACCTCGGCACCGTGGCGGACCTCGCGCCGGCGTTGTGGGAGCAGCAGCTGGCGGTCAATCTGGTCGGGCCCGCCGAGCTCACGCGGCTGCTGCTGCCGGTGCTCCGCGTGTCGCGTGGGCGCGTGGTGTTCGTGAACTCGGGCGCCGGGCTGAACGCGCGTGCCGGGTGGTCGGCGTATGCGGCCTCCAAGCACGGTCTCAAGGCTCTGGCGGACTCTCTGCGGGCAGAGGAGTCGCCTCACGGCATCCGTGTCACCTCGGTCTACCCCGGGCGCACGGCGACGCCGATGCAGGAGAAGGTGCATCGGCAGGAGGGGCAGGAATACCACCCCGAGCGGTTCATCGACCCGGAGTCGGTGGCGGCCACGGTGCTCCTGGCGCTCGACCTGCCGGACGACGCGCATCTGACCGATCTGAGCATCCGCCCCGCGGGCTGAACCGGCTGCGGGACGGAGCAGAGGTCCGGCCCTCCTCAGGCGGTCAGTCTCGTCCGCCGCTGCAGCATCCCGCGCTCGGCGCGCGACTGCGGAGGGATCGCCGACAGCAGCGACCTCGTGTACGGATGCTCGGGGTCTCGGTAGACCCTTTCCGTCTCGCCGACCTCGACCATGTTCCCGCGGTACATCACAGCGACCCTGTCGGCGATGTGGCGGACGAGGGAAAGGTCGTGCGCGATGAACACGATCGACATGCCGAGCTGCGCGCGCAGGTCGCAGAGCAGGTCAATGATCTGCGCACGGATCGACACGTCGAGAGCCGACACCGGCTCATCGCAGACGAGCACGTCCGGATGCAGCGCAAGAGCGCGCGCGATGCCGATGCGCTGCCGCTGGCCGCCGGAGAACTGGTGCGGGAACCGCGAGGCCATCTCGGGGGTGAGGCCGACGAGCTCCAGGAGCTCGGCGACCCGCTCCCGCCGGCTCGACGGCGTGCCGGTGCGTGTGGCAGCGAGCGGCTCCGCGATGATCTGCTGCACGGTCATCCGGGGGTTGAGCGACATGTACGGATCCTGGAAGACCATCTGGACGCCCTGGCGGAGCACCACCCGGTCGCGCAGCCGGCCGCGCGTGACGTCGTCGTCGCGGAACCGCAGACTGCCCGCGTCGGGGGAGTCGAGCCCCACGAGCATCCGGGCGAGGGTCGACTTGCCGCTGCCTGACTCGCCGACGATGGCGAGGATCTCGCCGCTGCGCAGCTGGACGTCGACGCCGGCGACCGCGTGGACGCGGTGAGCCCTGCGGCCGCCTCCGGCCCGGAAGGTGCGCTCGAGGGCACGGCCCTCCAGGATGGGCGTCGAGTCGTCGACCTCGGCGGGGGCGCTGACGTCGTGCGGCATCGAGTTCAGCAGCTGCACGGTGTACGGATGCTCGGGAGCGGTCAGCACGACGTCGGCACTGCCCGCTTCGACGATGCACCCCGACCGCATGACCGCGACGCTGTCGGCGACCTCCATCACGACGCCCAGGTCGTGGGTGATGAGCAGGATGCCGACCCCGAGGCGGTCGCGGAGCGAGAGCAGCAGGTCCAGGATCTGCGCCTGCACCGTGACGTCCAGTGCGGTGGTGGGCTCGTCGGCGATGATCAGGTCGGGCTCGAGCGCGATGGCCATCGCGATGAGGATGCGCTGACGCTGGCCGCCGGAGAACTGATGAGGGTAGTGGCGCACGCGCAGCTCCGGGTCGGGGATGCCGACGAGGGACAGCAGCTCGATCGCGCGCTCCCGGGCCGCCTGCCTGCTCACCCGTCGGTGCGCCCGGAGGAGGTCTGCGATCTGGTCTCCGATGCTGAGCACCGGGTTGAGGGCGGAGAGCGCGTCCTGCATCACGAGACTGACCTGCGCGCCCCTCAGACGCCGGTGCTGCTCGGCGGTGAGCGTGAGCAGATCAGCGCCGTTCAAGCTGAGGCGCGCGGCCTCCACGTCGCCTCTGTCGAGCAGGCCCATGATGGCGCGCGCGGTCATGGACTTGCCCGAGCCCGACTCGCCCAGGAGGGCGAAGATCTCTCCTCGGTGCACGGTGAGGTCGACACCGTCGACGACCCTGTTGCGGCGTCCGTCGCCGGAGACGGTCACGGTGAGTGCCTCGATGTCGAGCACGGCGTGTTGCGCCGTTCCTGCGGTGTTCTCCATGAGAGTCATCATGCCAGGTCATTATTCCCGAAATGTTTCGGATGTGAAACATATTGGCCGAAAATCGGCAAAGTGATTGACATTCACGCCGAAATACTCAACATTCGAGAGTGGCCTCTCGACCAGAGGGGCACCCGTATCCCGCACACAGAAGGAGCGCACTCGTGCTCGAACAATCCGACCGTTACGACGGCTACACCGCGTACGACTATCTCGAGCGAGGCAAGGACTACCGGGAGTTCCGCTACGCCAAGCAGATCGGCCGCGTGCCGGCCTATCAGGGACTGGAGCTCAGCGACGCCCAGAAGGAGCGCGCCGAGAGACTGCTGCGCGAGGAGACCGTGATCTCGCTGCACGAACACGTCCAGGTCTTCCCCGAAGACATGGGTGAGCTGCGCGACCACATCCGCCAGGGCCGCGAACCCACCGCGTACCAGGGGCTCGCGCACTCGGGCCTGACCGCGGTGTTCGACAACGGCATGGACGGCACCTGCTGCATCTCCAGCGACGCGGGGTGGAAGTACCAGGACGTGCTGTTCGACCTCGGGGTCCGCATGGCCGACCTCGCGCACCAGGACTTCGTGATCAAGGCCGAGTCGATCAAGGACATCCGGTTCGCGGCGGAGACCGGGCGTGTCGCCCACATCTTCGCGCTCGAGGCGTCGACCATGATCGAGAACGAGGTCGACCGTCTCGACGTGCTCTACGGCTTCGGCGTCCGCCAGATGGGCATCGCCTACTCCGAGGCGAACACGCTGGGAAGCGGTCTGAAGGAGCGTGGCGACGGCGGTCTGACGTACTTCGGCGAGCGCGCCGTCGAGCGCATGAACAAGCTCGGCATCGCGATCGACATCTCGCACTCGGGCGACCAGACATGCCTCGACGTCATCGCGCACTCGGCCAAGCCGGTCTTCATCACGCACGCGGGCGCGCGAGGCCTGTGGCCGACGAACCGCATGAAGACCGACGAGACGATCGTCGAATGCGCCAAGCGCGGCGGCGTCATCGGCATCGAGGCCGCGCCGCACACGACTATCTCGCCCCAGCATCCGAAGCACTCCCTGGAATCGGTCATGGACCACTTCCAGTACTGTGTCGACCTGGTGGGCCTCGAGCACGTGAGCTTCGGGCCGGACACGCTGTTCGGCGACCACGTCGGCCTGCACGACGCGTTCTCGTCGAACCTGTCGCTCGGCCAGGCGCACGCCAACGTCGACTACGAGAAGCAGCCGTACGTCGACGGCATCGAGAACCCGGCCGAGGCGTTCTACAACATCATCGGCTGGCTCGTGAAGCACGACTACTCCGACGACGAGATCCGCGCCGTCGTCGGTGGCAACACCATGCGGGTACTCGAGGAGGTTTGGGTCTGATGAAACACAGCAAGTTCTTCGCCCTCGGTGCGGCCGCGGCGCTCGCCGTCGGCCTCGCCGCCTGCGCGCCTACGGCACCGTCGCCGGGGGAGTCGTCCGGGACCACGGGACCGAGCGACGAGACGCTCAGCATCGGCACGACGACCGACGTCGTCAACTTCAACCCGGTGCTGGGTAACAGCCGCACGGACTCGTGGGTCACCAACCTGATGTATCCGCACCTGCTGAGCATCAGCGACGACGGCACGAAGGAGGCGCACGTCGCCACCGACTGGGGCTACGTCGACGACACGACGGGCTTCTACGAGATCCGCGACGACCTGACCTGGAGCGATGGGGAGCCTCTCACCGCCGAGGACGTCGCGTGGACCCTGAACGCCGTCAAGCGCGACCAGGCGCCCGGAACGTTCTACGGGCAGCTCGGAAACCTCGACACGGCGACCGCGGTGTCGGATACGCGCGTCGAGCTGACGCTCACCCAGCCCGACTCGTCGATCATCGACGAGATCGGATTCTGGGGAGTGGTCGTGCCGAAGCACGTCTTCGAGCCGAAGGGCTCGATCGCGGACTTCGCGAACGACGGCAGCGACGGCGGCTGGGTCGGCATGGGCCCGTTCGTCATGACCGACTTCCAGGTCGGCCAGCACTACACCCTCGAGCGCGTGGACGACTACCCGCTCGTCGAGGGCGGCGTGCCCGGGCCGGCCGAGGTCGTGTACCGCGTGTACCCGGACGTGAACACCGAGATCCTGGCTCTGCAGAGCGGCGAGATCGACGTCATCGCCAACGCGCTTCCGCCGGCCCAGGTCGAGCAGCTGAAGAGCAGCGACGGCCTGCAGGTCATCGAGGCTGCGGGGCTCGGCTACGCGCACCTGGTCTACAACATGGACAAGCCCGACCTCGCCGACGCGCGCGTCCGTCAGGCGCTGGCACATGCGGTCGACTACGAGGCCATCCGCACCGTGGTGCTGCAGGGCCAGGCGGTCTCCACCGGCTCCAGCGCCCTGATGCCCGTACTCGCGAAGTACTACGACAAGTCGGTAACGGAGTACGAGTTCGACCCCGAGAAGTCGCGCTCGCTCATGGAGGAGGCCGGCTACACGGCGAACTCCGACGGCACCTTCCCCGTCTCGTTCCGACTCATCTACTCGCTGCAGGACAGCGTGACGAGCCAGTGGGCGCAGATGGTGAAGGACAGCGCGGCCGAGGCCGGCATCACCATCGAGCTCCAGGGCACCGAACGGAACACGTACCTCTCGATGACCAACGACGGCGACTACGACATCTACGCGGGCAACTTCGCCATCATGGACGACCCGGTGACGAACTTCGCCCTGTCGTACCTGCCCGGCGGCGCGATCAACTACACGCATGTGGACGACGCCGACCTGAACGCTCTGATCGAGAAGGGCATGGTCACGTTCGACGAGGACGAGAAGATCTCGATCATGCGCGATGCGAACAAGATCGTGCACGAGCAGGTCTACGACAACATCATGTACACGCAGAACCTGTTCTTCGCCGCCAGCGATGAATGGGCCGGCTTCATCTCGAAGCCGAGCGAGCTGCTCTCGATCGTCAACCCGCTCTCGCTCGCGAGCGCGCACCCGGTCGAGTAAGAAGACACACTCTCGAGGAAGGTCGCCCGGGTGTCCCGAGCATCGTTCATTCTCCGTCGCGCAGGTCGAGGTCTGCTCACGATCTGGTTCGCCGTGACCGTGACGTTCCTGCTCCTGCGTCTGCTACCCGGCGATCCGGCGCTCGCGCTGGCGAGCCCGAACATGACGGAGGAGATCCGGGCGACCATCCTCGAGCAGTACGGGCTGGATCAGCCGCTGATCGTGCAGTACGGCCTGTACATGTGGCAGCTGGTGCAGGGGAACCTCGGCATCTCGTTCACTCAGTCGATCCCGGTGACGGACGTGCTGCTGCAGCGGCTGCCGTGGACGCTCCTGCTGACGATCACCGCGCTCGTGCTGACGATCGTCGTCGGCGTCCCGCTCGGCGTCGCGGCCGCCGCGCGCAAGGGCCGCTTCGTAGACAGGGCCGTGCAGGTGCTCGGGGTGACCGGGCAGTCGCTGTTCGTGCCGAGCGTGGCGATCCTGCTGCTGTTCGTGTTCGGCCTCAACCTCGGCTGGTTCCCGATCGGCGGCGCCTACACCAACAACACCTACGGCCTCGACTGGTACGCGAGCGTCGCCCGGCACCTGGTGCTGCCGGCCGTGTCGCTGATGCTCATCCAGGTCGGCTCCTACGTGCTCACGATGCGATCGACCCTCATCGAGACGCTCGGCGAGGACTACATCCTCCTCGCGAAGGCGAACGGCCTGCGCGGCCGCCGCATCCTGTGGAAGCACGCGCTCCGCAACGCCCTGCTGCCGACGACGACGCTGATCGGCCTGCAGCTCGGCTTCCTCGTCGGCGGTGCCGTGCTGACCGAGACCGTCTTCGCCTACCCCGGCATCGGCCGCGGCATCTACGAGGCGGTCACGCAGCTCGACTTCCCCGTGCTGCAGGGCGCGTTCCTCATGCTCGCCATCACCGTGGTAGTCGCCAACACGATCACCGACATCGTCTACGGCTACCTGGACCCGAGAGTGAAGACCTCATGACCGCTCCGCTGCCCTCCGCCGAGAACCTGGCGCCCAGCGAACCCGCCGCCGTCGGCAGCGAGCGCGCGAGCGCCCATACCTGGCGCGCCTTCCGTCGCGATCCCCTTGGGATGATCTCGCTCGCGCTGCTCCTGCTGCTGGTGATCATCGCACTCGCCGCGCCCCTGATCGCACCGTACCCCGCGAGCTACGGACCGGACGTGCTCCGACCGCCGGGCCGCGACCACTGGTTCGGCACCGACGCCCTCGGACGGGACGTGTTCTCCGAGGTGATCTGGGGCACGCAGCAGAGCGTCCTCGTCGCCGTCGCGGCATCCGTGATCGCCATCGTGTTCGGCACGATCATCGCCGTCGTGGGCGCCTACTTCCGCCGGCTGGACAGCGTGATCAGCGTGATCGTGGACATGACCCTGTCGCTGCCGGTGCTGCCGCTGATGATCCTGATCGCCGCGCTCGTGGGCCCGAGCACCTCGACCATCATCGTCGTCGTCGCCGCCTTCTCCTGGCCCGAGGTCACCCGGCTCGTACGCTCCCAGGCGCTCACGGTGGTCGGCCTGCCCTACGTCGACGCCTCGCGTCTGATGACCACGTCGCCGCTGTGGATCATCACCCGACACGTGCTGCCCGCGGTGACGCCCGTGGTGGTCGTCTCCGTGGTGGTGACGGCCTCGAGGGCCGTGCTGTCGGCAGCGGGACTGGCGTTCCTCGGCCTCGGCGACCCGACCACGTGGTCGTGGGGACGCATCCTCTACGAGGCGCAGCAGGCGGGCGCGATGGTGAGCGCCTGGTGGCTGACCCTCTTCCCGTCCATAGCGATCCTGATCCTGGTGCTCTCGGCCACCCTCCTCTCGATCGCCTACAACGACGCGCGCAACCCGCGCCACCTCGCACGATAGGAGCATCGCATGACCGGCTTCGACCAGCGGCTCGCCCCCGAGTTCTTCGACCGTGTCCAGACCCGTGTGCGCGAGCGGATGGCGGAGGAGGGGTTCGATGCGCTGCTCACCGACCATCCGGAGGACATCGCGTACCTCACCGGCTTCTTCCACCACCCGTCCGAGCGCCCTGTGGCGATCTGGATCGAGGCCGACGGGCGCACAGTGATGCTGCTGCCGGAACTCGAGCGCGAGTACGCCGAGTCGCAGGCCGCCCGCGCGGAGCTCGTGGCCTTCTTCGAGTACCCGGGCGTGGTGCCGCCGTTCGAGGTGCTCGCATCGGCCGTCTCCCCGCGGGGGCGCGTCGGATTCGCGACGTCGATGCCGCACCGGCGTCTCGTCGCGGCGCGTGCCGCGATGCCGGAGGCCGATCTCGTCGCCACCGACCTCCTCGTACGGGCGCGATACGTGAAGTTCCCCGAGGAGATCGGCCTGCACAGGGAGGCGGCTCGCATCACCGACCTGATGCTGGAGGCGGGGGTGCGGCTGGTGACGGACGCCGTGGCGGCGGGCGGGGACCTGCCCACCGAGGCGGAGCTGGAGCGCCACGTGACCTCGGCGGGCACGTCCATCATGTACGCCGAGCACCGTAACGTGGTCGTCGCCTCGCTGCTGGCCGGCGGTCTCGTCTACTCGGGAGCGAACTCCGCCTTTCCGCACGGTCTGCCCTCGGTCAACCGCCTCGCGGCGGGGGACACCTTCATGCTGTCGCTCGGCTGCGCCGTCGGCGGCCGCTTCGTCGAGGGGGAGCGCACCTTCGTGCTCGGCGAGCCGACGGCCGATCAACGGCGCTACCACGACACGATCCGTGCGGCGCAGCAGCTCGGACGAGAGACCATGCGTGCCGGCCTCGAGTGTCGGGAGGCGAACAGGATGTGCCTCGACGTGATCCGCGAGGCCGGGCTCGGCGAGTTCATCCGGCACCGCCAGGGTCACGGCATCGGTCTGGGCATGCACGAGGCGCCGTGGCTCGAGGACGGCGACCCGACGCCGCTGGAGGCCGGCATGGTCGTCTCCAACGAGCCCGGGATCTACGTGCCCGGCCATGCCGGCTACCGGATCAGCGACAGCATGCTGGTGACCGCCTCGGGCTCGGAGCCGCTGACCACCTTCCCCCGCAGCCTCGACGACTGCACCATCGCGCTCTGACGAGCCGTTCGAGAAAGAGGACGACATGACGACCACCCCCGACGTCTCCCCGGAGTTCGCCGCCGCGACCGGTGACCACCAGTGGGTCGAGATCAACGGCAACCATCTGGCGGTCGAGGTGCTCGGCCCGGAGGGCGCGCCCGTCATCATCACGCACCACGGTGCGCCGGGACTCGGATCGCGGGCCGAACCGCGAGCCAGCTTCGGACGTCTCGCCGACGAGTACCGCGTCGTCGTGTTCGACGCCAGGGGGAGCGGGCAGAGCGAGGGCACGGGCGCCTACAGCCACGAGCAGTGGGCAGCCGACATCGACGGCCTGCGCGAGTGGATCGGCGCCGAGCGGGTCGTGATGGCGGGCGGCTCGTACGGCGGCTTCATGACGATGGAGTACGCACTGCGCTACCCGGACCGCGTCGCGGCGATCGTATTGCGCGACACCTCTCCTGACAACTCCAACGCGCACCTCGCCCGCGAGAACGCCCTCGCGTCCGATCGGGTGACGATCGACATGGAGAAGTTCGACCGGATCGACCTGGGCCGGGTGAGGGACGACGAGGACCTGAAGGACTGCTGGCGCGAGATCCTCCCGCTGTACGACTACGTGTACGACCCCGAGGCGGTGGAGCGCAAGGTCGAGGCGACGCCCTACCGGTACGAGGCGCACAACTACGCCTTCTCGGTGAACCTGCCCGGATACGACCTCACGGCGCGGCTGCACGAGATCTCCGTGCCGACACTCATCACGGTGGGCCGGACCGACTGGATCACGCCAGTATCGTGTAGCCAGAAGATAGCGGACCTCATCCCCGACGCCGAGATGGTGGTGTTCGAGAAGTCCGGGCATTCTCCCCAGATCGAGGAGGCAGAGGCGTGGACCAGAACAGTGCGCACGTTCCTGCACCGGGTATACCCGCCGGCCCCGTGAAGAACGGGGACGTCGCGCGCGGGGTCAGCGAGCTCGACCGCCGCATCGTCGTCGCGCTCCAGCAGGACGGCCGGGCGAGCTGGACCTCGATCGCGGAGTTCGCCGGAGCATCCGTCTCAACGGTGACGCGCCGCGGACAGCAGCTGCTCGCCGAGGGCGTCGTACGCGTGGGCATCGTGCCCACCCTCGGCAGCGCCGGACACGTCGAGTCGTTCTTCGTGCGAATCAACTGCACGCCCGGCACGCAGCTTGGCGTCGCCCAGGCGCTGATCCGGTCGCCGTACGTGCGGTTCGTCACGCTCGTGACCGGCAAGTTCGACGTCTTCGTGGAGGTCGTGATCCCCGGGGCGGCCGCGGACTACACGCGCGTGCTCACCGAGCTGCAGGGGATCCCGGGCGTCGAGCGCTGGCGCAGCGACCTGGTCGTGCACACATACAAGGTCAGCTTCGACTGGGGGCGCCAGCTGTACGACTCCCACGCCGAGGCGGCGAGCGACCCGGCGTCGTACATGCCGGCACCGAACACGTGCGACCCCACGCACTTCGACGACGCCGACCACGCCATCATCGAGGAGCTGAGCGAGAACGGCCGGGCCTCGTTCCTGTCGATCGCGGCCAAGCTCGACATGAACGAGAGCAGCGTCCGGAGGCGGTACGAGCGCATGCGCAGCGGCGGGTGCCTCACCACGGTCACCATGGTGCCGGCATCCGCTCTGGGGATGAGCGCCGAGACCCTGCTGATGCTCCGGGTCGAGCCTTCCCGGCTGTCCGCGGTGGCGCAGACGCTGGCGCAGCACGTATCGGTGCGCTTCCTCGCCGCGGTGCTGGAGGAGAACGTGCTCTACTGCGAGATCATCCTGCCGAGCACGGAGACCCTACACGACTTCCTCACGGGGACGATCGCCCATCTGAAAGGCGTGCGCGGATGGAACGCCGCGATGGAGCTCGTCTTCATGAAGCGGGGGTTCATCGAGACGCCGTGGTGGCGGGCCCAGGTCGCCTCGGCCGCTGGAACGGGCGCCTGAGCCGATCCTGCTGTCGCTCCGCACCCGGTGTCAAGGGCCTTCCTCGACCGGTCAGAACACCGGAGACTCTCTCCAGAGAGAGCCTTGGAGGGCTACCAGATGTCTGCCGATCCGGATCCGCGTTATGTTCTTCGCCGCATCACCCCCTCGGAGTGGGTGATCAACGATCTGAGGTTCGCGCAGGACGACACCCGGCACGTCGTGGCCTGCGTCTACGAGCTTGCCCCCACCGAGGTCGAGGTCGTATGGCTGAGGGATCTGCCTCTTCCCGGCACCTACACGACGGCGTTCGAGGTGCTCGAGGACATCGAGCGGATGCAGAATCCCAACCGGTCTGCCAAACCGGTGCGGATCCCGCATCTGCCGCCGCTGATCGCCGACTGACCGGCGCTACTCGTCGTCTCCCGGCCGGTCTCCGAGCCAGCCGCGCCGTCGGAACAGCATGAAGGCCACGACGTCGGCGACGATCATCGTGATTCCGATCACGAGCCATCCGTACTCCCAGCGCACCAGCGGCAGGTTCTTGAAGTTCATGCCGTAGATGCCGGCGACGACCGTCGGGATGGCCAGCAGCGCGGCGAACGCCGAGATGATCCGCATGTCCTGGTTCTGGCGGGTCGCGACGTTGCTCTGGTGGCTGGAGACCAAGGCGTCGAGCGACTCGTGCTCCGTGGCTGTGAGCTCGGAGACACCGCGCGCGTCGTTCTCGAGATGCGTGAAGTACGGCCGGAGCTCCGGTGCGTCCTCGGTCAGGCGTCGGATCTCGTCATGGGCGGTGCGCAGCGCCTCGGCCAGGCCGGACGCCGCCCGATCGATCTGGCCGATCCGCTGGCGCAGCTGGTAGATGCGCCGGTAATCCTCGTGCACGCGACTGTCGAAGACCTCGGACTCGAGGTCGTTCAGCTCCGCCTCCACCGTGGCGCCGCGCTCGACGAAGTCGCGTACGACGGCCGCAAGGACCCGGTAGGCGGCGGATATCGGGGAGCTGACCGGGACCTCACCCGGCCCCGCGAGCAGAGCGTCCAGATCGCGGAACTCGTCCACGTCCCCTCGTTGCACCAGCAGCAGCTCGTCACCGGTGAGCAGCAGGGCGAGATCGGTGTCTGTGCCGGTCGGACCACCGTGCCCTCGGTCGATGTCCCAGATGGTCAGGTACAGCTGGTCGTCGTAGAGCTCGGCCTTGGGCTGCTGGCGCCCTTCGAGGAGATCGGCGACGACGAGCGGATGCAGGCCGAAGCGCTCCTGCGCCGCATCGAGGTCGGCGCGGTCGGGGTTCCGGAGCCGGGTCCAGGGCTGTGTGGCCGGTGCAGGGTCAGAGGTCGTCGTCATCCTGATCGGCGGACCCCCGCGTGGCCGCCACGCGATCGGCGTCTGCGCTGTCGACCCGGTCCTGATCGGCATCGGGATCGAGCCTCTCTTCGCCGTCTGGCTCCTCCACGGTCGGCACGTCCTCGGGGAGGTCGTCGCCGGGAAGCGGCATGGCGGGGAGATTCGGGTTGGACATGAGCGTCTCCTTTCGTGCGGTGGCACCGACCATAGGACGGCGGATGCCGGATGCGGAGAGGCTTGACCTCGGCGGCGGGGGAGGCTAGCAGCCCCGCCCCGTCGTCGGCGACGCGCCCGGGATGGCGGCGCCGATTGGTGCTCGCGGCGATTCGTGTTGTATTCTTTTCAAGTTGCTCCGGCCCGTCCGGAGAAGCAGATGGGCCTGTGGCGCAGCTGGTAGCGCACCTGCATGGCATGCAGGGGGTCAGGGGTTCGAGTCCCCTCAGGTCCACCGACAACCGCCTGTTCCGTGACACGGAACAGGCGGTTTCTGCGTTCACGGGCGGAGGGGCTATACCCTGACGGTGGGCGAGCACGTGGCCGTCGCGCGAAGAGGGGAGCGTCGTCATGACCGCACATCAGGTGCAGGTGCGCCGCATCTACGACGAGCCGGAGAGCGCAGACGGCACTCGCGTTCTCGTGGATCGTCTCTGGCCGCGCGGAGTGAGCAAGGAGCGCGCCGATCTCTTCGAATGGCTCAAGGCCGTCGCCCCGTCGACCGAGCTGCGCACGTGGTACGGGCACGAACCGGCCAAGTTCGCGGAGTTCGCGCGCAGGTACGAGGCCGAGCTCGCCGAACCGCCGGCCGCAGACGCCTTCGCCGAGCTTCGGAGACTGGCGGCTGAGGGGCCGGTGACGCTGCTCACGGCATCCAGGCGCGCGGACATCAGCGAGGCGACGGTGCTGCGGGATCTGCTGACCGGTTCATCCTCGGACTGACCCGTCGCCCCGCTCCGACGGCGCCCCGCTGCTCCGCGGGTGATGACGTCGGGGAGTCAGGGGCTCCCGGCATCCGCGCGTCCCCGGTGCTTGCGCAGCGGCTCCTCCTCGCGCTCCAGCCGCTCATCCGGATCGATCGACGTGTCGTCCGTCTCGGACGCGTCGACCGCCTCCGCGGCCTGTTCCGCGGCCAGCCGCTCCGCAGCCGCCTCCTCTTTCCGCTGCCGTCGCTCTCCGAACATGCGTGCTCTCCGTTCATGCGTGTGTGCCCATCCTGCTCTTGCGGACGGCGGAACGACAGCCCCTTGCGCGTCGCGCGCGCCGATCCCCGTCGCTACGCGTCGCCGAGGGCGCGGCTCACGGCCGCGTCGACGTGGAGTGCGGTCGTGGGGAAGACAGGGACGGGCGAGTCGTCGGCGGAGACGAGCAGCTCGATCTCCGTGCATCCCAGGACGATGCCCTCCGCGCCGTCGGCGACGAGCGCGCGGATGACCTCGCGGTAGCGCTCCCGAGACTCGTCGCGGACGACGCCGTGGACGAGCTCGTCGTAGATGACGTCGTGGACGATCCGGCGTCCCCGGGCATCAGGGACCAGGGTGCGGATGCCGTGCTGTGCGAGCCTGTCGCGATAGAAGGGCTGCTCCATCGTGAAGGCGGTCCCCAGCAGACCGACCGTCTGCGCGCCCGCGTCGGCCGCCGCCGCGGCGACGACGTCTGCGATGTGGAGGAACGGTATGCCGACGGCCGCCTCGATGCGGTCCGCGACCAGGTGCATCGTGTTCGTGCAGAGCACGAGGATGTCCGCGCCCGCGGCCTCCAGCCGGCGGGCGCGCTCGCCGAGCACGTCTCCGGCAGCGGCCCAGTCTCCACGCGATTGGAGCTCCTCGATCTCGGCGAAGTCCACCGAGTCGAGGATGATCCTGGCCGAGTGGTATCCGCCGAGTCTGCTCCGGACGGCCTCGTTCGCCATCCGGTACCACTGCGCCGAGGACTCCCAGCTCATCCCGCCGAGAACGCCTATCGTCTTCACATCCCCAGCCTAGGGTCCGGTCCGGAGGGCGGAGGGGCGCGCCGACCCTCGCGGTGAGCGCCTCATCCGGCGGGGTACCCGGCCGCGTGCTCGAGCGCGGCGAGCCTCTGATCGGGATCGCCGGCGATCGAGACCACGGTGAGGCGGCCCCCGGTGAGATCGGGATCGTCGGCGAGCTCGAGCAGGAGGTCGTCCATGGCGGCGCGGAGCTCGAGGTGCTCCTCGTCGTCGACCGGGATCGGGTCGTGCCCTGCGAGCGGGAGCAGGACGAGGAGATCGACGGCGTCCAGAGCCTCGGCGGTGAGCGCCGTCATCCGCGCCATGGCCGCGGAAGGGACGACGCCTCCGGTGAGATCCTCGAACGCCCGCAGATAGGCGAGGAAGTCCAGGGGACCGCGTTCGGCGATGACGTCGTCGCCGTGCTCGTCGCCGAGGAGGCGCTCCGCGGCGATCCGCAGCTGCGCCGACATCATCGCCGGCCCCGGCGAGTCCCAGATCTCGTCCAGGAGCTCGAAGGGGTCGGGAAGGACCTCGTAGCGGGGATGCCGGGCCGCGAAGTCGGACACCAGCGTGCTCTTGCCGCTCGCGTGCGTCCCGGAGACGACGATGCGCATCGCGTCAGCATAGTCGCCGTCATGGCTGAGACCTCTTCGCAGTAGGCTGGGGGGATGCCGCCCCGCAGGGCGGCGCATCTGTTGTGCGATCATCCGTTTCGGGAGCAGTGTGACCGGTACTCGAGCCGAAGCGGCGTATCTGCGCGCTCTCGCCGCGTTCAAGATCCCGACGCTCGATCTGCTGCACGGCCGCTACGCCCCGTTCGTCGTCGCGGTGCTGAGCACGATGTTCACCGCGGAGCGACCGGCTGTGGCGATCGCCGACGCCCACGTGGAGGTGGGGGAGATCCTCGACCAGCTGCGTGCGGCCGGATACGAGGCCGACGGACGCGGCCTGCCCTCGACCAGCGGCCGGGAGGTCTGCCGCTACTGGGTCAAGGTCGGCTGGCTCGGGCAGCAGATCGAGGGCGACACGGAGGTGTACCGCTGCACGGCCCACGCGGTGCGCGCCCTCGAGATCGCCGACCTCACCGGAGGCGGCACCCGGGTCTCGCATTCGCGTGTGCGTACCCTGCTCGACGCCGTCGATCGCCTCGCCGGGAATGCCGACGGCGACCCGGCACGCCGTCTCGCCCGTCTCATCGAGGAGCGTGATGCTCTGGACGAGCAGATCGCGGCGCTGCAGAGCGGCGCCGCGGATCCGGTGGCCGACGACGAACTGCTCGAGGAGGCCGAGAACGTGCTGCATCTCTCGCGCGGCCTCCCCGCGGACTTCACCAGGGTCGCTGAGTCGATCAAGGCCATGCAGCGCGACGTCATCCGCGACCTCCGGCGCGACGAGCGTCCCACCGGCGAAGTGCTGCGCGAGTACCTGCTGCGCGGTCAGCAGGTCATGCAGTCGACCAGGGAGGGACAGGCGTTCGCCGGGGCCCTGCGGGTGATCGGGGACCCCGAGCGGATCGACACGCTCACCGACCAGCTGCACGGCCTGCTCGCGCGTCCCTTCGCGCAGCTGCTCGACGATTCCCAGCGCGCCGAGCTCGACACGATCGGCCGGCGCATGGAGCTCGGCGTGCAGGAGGTACTCACCGCCCAACGGCGCGCCTCGCACGTCATCGCGGCCCAGGTGCGCACGCACGACCCTGCGCGCGACCGCCAGGTGGACGAGCTGCTCCGCGAGGTGATCGCGGGACTGCAGTCCTGGACGCAGACGCGTACCCCGGAGACGCCGGTCGACCCGCTTCGGCGTCTGCCCATCGCGAGCATCGGCCACCTGCGGCAGTCCCTCAGCGACATCCGTCCGCCCGAGCCTCCGGCGCCCCTGAGCGATCGCAGCGACGACGCCGTGTTCCTCGACGCCGACACACGAGCCTGGGGAGGACCCCACTACGCCGAGCTCGAGGCCTACGTCGCCGGGCTCGGAGCGGAGTTCGACCTCGGCGAGGCGTTCGTCGGGGCAGGCGCCAGCACCCGGCGCCCCGTCGATCTGCTCGGACTACTGGAGATCGCGCATCGCAGCGGGATGACCGAGGGGGAGGAGGTCTCGATCGTCGAGGCGCTCCGTCCCGACGGGACGACGCGGAGGTTCGCGTTCGGCTCGGTGACGGTGGAGAACGCGAAGACCAGGAAGGAGCAGGCGGATGACTGACACAGGCCTCGACACGGCGGACGGCTTCATCGAACCCGTGTCGATGGAGGAGGACCTCCCCGAGCTGTTCCCCGGCGACCGGGGAGTCCTCGACCCCGATGTGCGCCGCACCCTCGCGCTCGTCCTGCACCGCCGGTTCCTGCTGGCCGAGCGCAACCGTCACGAGTGGCGCACCCTGCTGGACAACCAGACGGTCATCGAGTCCCGCCTCAACGACCTGTACATCCGCCTGATCGTCGACCACGAGCACGGGCTCGCCTACAAGCAGCAGATCCGCATCGACGAGCTGGACATCCCGATCCTGCTCCGCGACACCCCCTACACGCGGTCGGAGACGCTCGTGCTCGTGCACCTGCGCACCGTGTACGAGCGCGAGAACGTCAGCGGCGAGTCGGCGCCCCGCATCGACATCGAGGACGTGGAGCAGACCGTGCTCAGCTACTTCACGGATGCCGACGGCGACGTCTCCCGGCGCCAGAAGGCCGTGCGCGACGCGATGCGCAAGCTGGCGAACGACGGCATCATCAGCGAGGAGACCACCGGCCGCTACCGCATCGGTCCGCTCGTCGAGGTGGTGCTCAGCGCCGAGAAGCTCACCGAGCTGCGCGACTGGCTGCACGAGACGGCCGCGGGCCGGCGGGCCGACGCCGGCGTCGACGCGGACACGGTCGATGAGGACGACGCACGGGAAGGCGCCCTGTCATGACGATGATCGAGACGCTCTTCGGACTCATCCCGCAGTCCTCGCGCGGGCAGCAGTGGATCGCCGAGGACCTGCAGCTGGTGAACTGGGGCGGGTACGACGGAGGACCGCACCGGGTGCGCTTCTCTCCGGCGGCGACCCTGCTGTGCGGAGGATCGGGCTCGGGCAAGTCCACGCTCATGGACGCGTACATCGCGCTCATGATGCCGCACACGACCCCGTTCAACGGCGCCTCGAACGGCGGAGTGACGGGGCGTCCGCGCGGCGACGAGCAGCGCAACGTGCTCTCCTACGGCCGTGGCAAGCTCGACGAGACCCGCACCGAGGAGGGCACGAAGGTCCAGGTGCTCCGCGGCGACGGGGAGGACACCTGGACGGCCATCTCGATGACGTGGCTCGATCACGACGGCGCCCGCTTCACCGCGGTGCGCGCCTGGTACATCCCCGCTGGGGCGCGGGTGCTCGAGGACACCGTGCGCGTGCGGGCGACCGTGCACGGCGCCTTCGACCTGGGCTCTCTCGAGAAGGCGGCCACGCAGCGGCTGACCGACTCCTCCGTGCGCGCGGCGGGTCTCGACCCGGTCGGCACCGACCGCGAGTTCTCGGCCCGGCTGCATGCCGTCCTCGGCATCGGCGCGGCCGGCGCGGGATCCAACGCGATGAGCCTGCTCGCCCGCATCCAGGCGGGGCAGCAGATCACCACCGTCGACGACCTCTACAAGCGCCTGGTCCTCGAGGAGCCCGAGACGATGCGCACGGCCGACGCCGTGGTCGTCCACTTCGACGAGCTGGAGAGCACGCGGCAGCGCATGCTGATCGCCCGGCAGCAGGTCGCCGCGCTCGAGCCGATCAGGGACCTCAGGGTGAGGATCGAGGCGGCTGCCGAGCGCATGCGCCTGATCGACGCGGTCGGGCTCTTCGCGGATCCCTCCTCGCTGGCCTCGCTGTGGCGGGCGGAGCGGCGGATGACGCTGCTGCGCGAGGTCGAGGAGGAGCTGCGCGATCGCAAGCTCGCCCTGGACGCGTCCGTGCGCGAGAAGCGGATCCAGGCGGATGCGGCCGACGCCGAGCACGACGGCCTCCGCGACCTGCTGCGCGAACGCGGCGGAGACCGCCTGGAGACCGCTCAGCGCGAGCTGCGCGGCGTCGAGCGGCGTCTGCTCGAGGCCGAGGGCGCGCGTGCGCGCCTGGCGCAGGATCTGCGCGTGCTCGGGGCGGAGATCGACACCAGGGAGCAGTTCGAGGCGCTCATCGTCCGGGCGCGCGCGGCGCTCGACGACAGGGACGCGAAGAGCCGTGCCCGCGACGTCTGGGCGCAGGCCCGTGCATCCCGCGACGCGGCGGCAGCGGACATCTCCCGGCTCGAGCGGGAGCTCACGGCATCCGCCTCCTTCACCGGGAACATCCCGGCCGACCTCTACCAGTCGCGTGCGCGACTCGCCGAGGCCGCGGGGCTCGAACCCCACGAACTGCCCTTCGTCGGCGAGCTCATCGAGGTGCAGACCGAGTACGAGCCGTGGCGTGAGGCGTTCAACCTCGCCCTCGGCGGGTTCGCGACGACGCTGCTGCTCGACGTCGCGCACGTGGGGCGGTTCCGCTCCGCCATCAACAGCGTGCGCACCCCTCGACGGCTGAACTACCAGGGCGTGCACACCGGGCTGCGCGCTGCCGGCGGCGGCGCCTCCGACACCCTGCCCGGTCGGCTCGACTACAGCAGCACGCCCTTCACCGGCTGGCTGCAGCTGCGCCTTCAGGAGCGCTTCGGCTTCGTCTGCGTGAACAGCCCCGACGAGCTGGCCGCACACGGCCAGGCCGTCACGATCACCGGGCAGATCTCGCGCGGCGATCAGGGCGCGCACGGCGGGCACGGGCGCGAGAACGTGCTCGGCTTCTCGAACCAGGGCCGCCTGCGCGAGCTCCGTGCCGCGCTGGAGGCGGCGAGATCCGCCCTCGACGGCGCAGATGTGCAGCTCGACGTCGCCGCCGCCGAGCTCGACGGGATGGACGCTCAGCGCGCCGCGTTCGCCAGGATCGTCGATGTCGGCTGGGACCAGGTCGACGTGGACTCCCTGGTCGCCGAGCGGGACCGCTGGCAGGCCGTGGAGACGGATGTGGCGCAGTCCGATCCCGACATCGCAGGCCTGCGCACGCAGATCGACAAGGCGAAGAAGACCATGACCCGCCTGCGCGAGGAGATCGCCCAGGCCACCGTCGAGCGCAACCAGGTCGAGACGTCCTGGGGCGAGGTCATCGACGACGTCGACGCGAGCCAGAAGCTCATCGACGACGCGACAGAGGCGGGGCGCGCGGTCGACGTCGATCAGGCGGCCTATCTCGACGAGCGCTTCGCCGCCCCCGCCGCCACGGCGGCCGCGGCATCCGTCCTGCTGGCCCGCTTCGACAACGCGCTGCTGAGCGCCGGGCAGCGACTCGCCGAAGACAGGAGCCGTGCCGTCGAGGCGCATCAGGAGCTGCGCGAGAGCATGCGCCGGCTGATGAGCACCTTCCTCGAGCGCTGGGAGAATCCGAACCTCCTCGCCGACCCCGATCTGTACGTCGACGACTTCGAGAACATCCTCACCGCCCTCGAGACCAGCGGCCTGCATCAGCTCGAGGGGGAGTGGCGCGACAGCCTGCTGAACCTCTCGGGCAACGACCTCACCAATCTCGACTCGACGCTCGCCCGGTCGCTGCGCGAGATCCGTGAGCGCATCGATCCGATCAACCGCATCATGCAGGACCTGCCGTTCTACGACGACGATCACCGGCTGCAGATCACGACGCGCGAGAGCCAGTCCGAGGCGCGCAAGAGGTTCCGACGTGATCTGCGCGAGGTGCGCGGGCTCATCGAGGCGGCGTCGACGGACGCTGAGCGCGAGAACGCGTATCGCCGGATGGCGCGTCTGATCGGGCACCTGCGGCGGTCCGCCCCCGACTTCAACGACCTCGTCGACGTGCGCAACCACGTGCGGGTCAGCGCCGAGCGGGTCACCGCCGACACCGAGCAGCACGTCGCTCTCTACGACCACATCGGCGAGAAGTCCGGCGGCGAGTCGCAGGAGCTCATCGCGTTCATCGTCGGGGCGGCCCTGCGCTACCAGCTGGGGGATGCCGGCGCCGAGCGGCCCCGCTACGCCCCCGTCTTCATGGACGAGGCCCTGATCAAGGCCGACGCGCACTTCACGAAGCGCGCGATCGGCGCCTGGCGCGGCCTCGGCTTCCAGCTGATCATCGGGGCGCCGAACGACAAGTACAGCGCCATCGAGCCGCACGTCGACGTCGAGTACGACATCCTCAAGGACACCGAGGGACGGTCGTGGGCGAAGCTGAAGGTGGGGCTTCCGGAATAGGCTGGCGAGATGACGAGCATTCGAGCGATCGCGCCGGCCGATCATGACGACTGGAAGGCTCTCTGGGACGGATATCTCGAGTTCTACGACTCCGAGGTGCCCGACGAGATCACGGAGCACACCTTCGCGCGGATCCTCGACGACGCGGAGATCCACGGGGCCATCGCCCGGGACGACGATGGCCGTGCGCTCGGCCTCGTGCACTGGCTCACGCATCCGGCGACGTGGAGCAGATCCGGCTACTGCTATCTGGAGGACCTCTTCGTCTCGCCGGACGTCCGCGGAGCCGGCACGGGACGTGCGCTCATCGCGCACGTCAGGGAATGGGCTGAGAGGAACGGCAGCGCCAAGGTGTGCTGGCTCACGCAGGAGGGCAACACGACGGCGCGGCGCCTGTACGACAGCGTCGCCGCGCACACCGGCTTCACGCATTACCAGATAGCTCTCTGAGCGGTCGAGGAACATCGCGGATGCCGGTGGCGTTGAGCACATCGTGAGCATCCTCGACAGCGTCGTGATCGGCGCGGGTCAGGGCGGCCTGTCCGCCTCCCACCATCTGAACCGCCTCGGCATCCGTCATGTCGTCCTCGACGCCGACGAGCAGCCCGGAGGGGCGTGGCGCCATCGCTGGGACGCGCTGACGATGAAAGACGTGCACGGCGTCGCGGAGCTGCCCGGCGACACGCCGCCCCCGCGCGACGACCAGCGGGCGAACGTCGCGGTGCCCGCCTATTTCGCCGCCTACGAGCAGGCCAACCATCTTCCCGTGGTGCGTCCCGTGCGGGTCGAGCGCGTCGACGACGAAGACGGGATCCTCGTCGTGCGTGCAGGGCAGCGGGAGTGGCGCACACGCACGCTCGTCAACGCGACCGGCACCTGGACGCATCCCTTCCTGCCGCACTACCCGGGCATGGAGACCTTCCTCGGCGAGCAGCTGCACACCGTCGACTACCCGGGGCCCGGCCACTTCGTCGGCAAGCGGGTGCTGATCGTGGGCGGAGGGGCGTCCGCCGTGCAGTTCCTCGGCGCGCTCGCGCCGATCACCGACACGCTGTGGGCGACACGTCGCGAGCCGATCTGGCGCACCGACGACTTCACCCCCGAGGCCGGGGCCGCGGCGGTGGCGCTGGTCGAGCAGCGCGTCGCACGGGGGCTGCCCCCGCAGAGCGTGGTCAGCGTGACGGGTCTCATGCTGCGCCCGCAGGAGCGCGAGGCCGAGCGGCTCGGGGCATACGCGGCGCGCCGGCCCATGTTCGAGCGCATCGAGCCCGACGGCGTGCGCTGGAGCGACGGCTCCTTCGAACGCGTCGACGTGATCCTGTGGGCCACCGGATTCCGCCCGGCGATCGGACACCTCGCGCCGCTGCACCTCCGCTCGGTCGCCGGCGGCATCCAGCTCGACCGCAACGGGCGGGGGACGACGGCGGTCGCTGATCCGCGCATCCAGCTGGTCGGCTACGGTCCGTCGGCGAGCACGATCGGGGCGAACCGGGCCGGCCGCTCGGCAGCCAAGGGCGTGCAGCGGATGCTGTCGGGAGAGCTCGCCGCGACGCCCTGACAACGCTGGGCGGGGAAGCGCATCGGCGCTCTGCCGGTCAGAGGATTTTCACCGACCAGGTGCGGGTTCTTCTGGTCTTCGGGCTCATGATCCGCGCGCGATGCGCACCTCGTCATGCGATGCTGGAATATTGCCCTGATCTGCTGATTTTATCGGTCTGAATGTCGGTGGTCCTCGGCAGGATGGAGGTATGAACAGCACCGCTGATGCTCTCGCTCCGGTCCTCGCGGGCTTGCGTGAGGTGTTGTCCGGTGATGTGCTGGCGGGGCTCGGCGACGCGGAGCGGGCGGAGGTGTTGCGGGCTGTCGGTGAGGTGGCGCGGCTGGTCGACGCGGTGACGGTGGAGGCTGTGGCGACGGCGGATGTGGAGTTCGGTCACCGGTTCGGGTGCCGGGGTGTGAACGAGTTGCTGCAGCGGGTGCTGCTCGTGGATGCGAAAGAGGCGTCGATGCTCGTGCGCGCCGCGGACCGGGTGCGGCGGGACGTGAACCTGCTCTCGGGGGAGCGTCTTCCGGCGCGGTGGCCGGCGCTGCGGGATGCGCTTCTGGATGGGGACCTGTCGGTGTCGGGGCTGGTGGCGGCGACGTGGCCGTTGGAGCGGTCGAAGTACCGGATCGGTGAAGACGAGCGCCTGTGGGCCGACGGAGTCCTCGCCGGGTGCGCCCGCGGATTCGCGCCCGCCGATGACACGGCCGCCCCGGCGGGCGACGCGGACGGGCAGGGGTCGGGTCCGGCGATGACGCCGGAGGATCTGCGGCAGACGGCGACGGTCCTGGCGATGGCGTTGGATCCCGATGGTGCGGAGCCGTCGGATCGGGCTGCGCAGCAGTCGCGGTCGTTGACGATCGGCCGGGAGCACGGAGGGGTGTTCCCGATCCGGGGGAACCTCACGGCGGAGGTCGCCGCGCAGCTGCAGTTGATCTTCGACGCGTTCAACAGCCCGAAGGTGGGTGGGGCGCCGGCGCCGGGTGTCTCGTTCGTCGACACCGACACGGGGGAAGCGGATGCCGGCGGCGATCCGTTCAACTCCGATCCGCGGTGCGTGATCGACCCGCGTACGCCGGCGCAGAAGCGTCATGACGCGTTGGCGGCGGCCCTCGGGATCGCCGCTCGGCACGATGACATGCCAAGGCTGGGTGGTGCGGCGCCGACGCTCGTGGTGCACGTGGACGCGAAGGATGTGGCTGCGGGTTCCGGATGGTCGTCGATTCCCGGCGCGGAGGGCGACATGGCCGCCCCGTTCTCGGTCGCGGCGCACACGGCGTGCACGGGTGCGGTGCAGCGGGTGTTGTTCGATGAGGGGCGGATCGTGGGTATCAGCAGCACGGATCGGGTGTTCACGGTGCATCAGCGGCGCGCGATCGTCGCCCGCGACCGGGAGTGCCTGATCCCCGGATGCCACGTGCCTGCGTCCTGGTGCGAGATCCATCATGTGACCGAGCACGCGCGGGGTGGGCCGACGCATACGGACAACGGGGTGCCCCTGTGCTGGTGGCACCACCGCTCCCTCGGCACCTCGGGGTGGGAGATCCGGATGACAGACGGTGTGCCGCAGATCCGCGGACCCGCCTGGTGGGACCCCGACCAACGATGGCGCACACCCAGGCCCACCCATGAAGCCCTCGGACTCGAACACGCCCGCACCGGCTGAGCGGGCCGTCGGCGGCGTCCACGGGCCGGGGTCGGTAGCCTGAACCCATGATCCGCATCGCCTTTCTGATCATCTGGCTGCTCCTGTCCGCCTGGCTCGTCATCTGGACGGGAGAAGGGCTGTTCGGCCTCGATCAGCGGCACTCGATCCTCCCCTTCGGCGGCGAGGACACGCTCGGCGCGCCGATCATGATCGGCGTCGCCTGGGGGCTCATCCTCACCTTCGGCGGCACCATGTCCGGACTCGGACGCCGCAAGAAGGTGCGCGGGGAGACGAGCATCGGCGTCGGGCGCATCGTCGAGGTCTCGCGCACCGGGCTCACCGTCAACGACGTGCCGCAGTACGACATCTTCATCCGAGTCTCACCGGCAAGCGGAGACGAGTTCGTCGCCCAGCTGCGGATGCTCGTCGATGCGAGCGACATGGCCGACCTGCAGGTCGGCCAGCCGTTGCCGGTGCGCTACAGCCTCACCGATCAGGACACGGTGGAGCTCGCCGACATCACCGACCCCGTCGTGCGGGATGCGATGCTGCAGTGGCGCATCGATCGAGGGCTGCTCGATCCGCGGCTCGTGAGAGCACGGACGAGCGGCGTCCAGGTGCCGGCATCCGTTCTGGAGATGCGGCCGACCGGCCGCCGCCTCGAAGGGCAGAGCGAGTTGGCGCTCAAGATCCTGATGGCTCCCGAGGGCGCGCCGACCTGGGAGGCCGACACGACGGCCTTCGTCTACCCGCAGGCCCTCTCGCACTTCCAGGTGGGCGCGCCGATCTGGGCGTTCTACCGTCGGGAGGATCCGCAGACCGTCGCGGTCACGATCGAGAGGGAGGACGCACGATGAACATCCTCGACACCCTGATCTGGCTGGTGGACTTCCCGGCGTCCCACGCGTACGCGATGGTGTTCATCGCCGGGTTCTCGATCCTCGGGCTCTTCGCGATGTCGGTGTCGGGTTCCGCACCCGGCGTGTCGCTGCGCCGGATCCGAGAGCGCGAGGGGCTGCTGCGCGAGCAGGGACCGCAGCGGGGCCGGATCGCCGGAAGGCTGGTGCGCAGCGGCTTCCGTGTCCTCGCGTTCCTGATGCTCGCCAACCTCGTGATCGCGATCCTGAGCCTCTCGGGCGTTCCGGTGACCCGCGCGTACATCCACGAGCACGGTCAGCCGACCGCGGCGACGCTGGACGGCGACTGGGTCACGTTCACCACGGCGACCGGCGTCGAGTACACGCTGGAGAGCAACTTCTTCTCGCCCGCGGTCTATCCGGACCGCGATGCGTACTTCCCGTCCGGGGAGCCGGTGACGGTGCGCTACCTGCCCGACCACCCGCAGGCGTTCGTGATCGACAGCTCGCAGGGACAGCGCTGACGTCGCCGGCGAAGCGTAGGGTGAGGGCATGTCCCGTGTCATCGTCTTCGGCGGCCACGGCCGCATCGCGCTCCTCCTCGCCCCGCTGCTCGTCGAACGCGGCGACGAGGTGACCTCGGTCATCCGCAATCCCGACCATGCGGCCCACGTCGCGGCCGGCGGCGCCCGCCCCCTGGTCGCCGACGTCGAGCGGCTCGACACCGCGGGCATCTCCGAGCTGATCCGCGGTCACGACGCCGTCGTGTGGTCGGCCGGGGCCGGAGGCGGAGACCCGCGCCGCACCTACGCGGTCGACCGCGACGCGGCGATCCGGACGATGGACGCCGCCGCCGACGCGGGCGTACGGCGCTTCGTCATGGTCTCCTGGCTGGGGTCGACGGCCGATCACGGAGTCCCGGCGGACTCGGACTTCTTCCCCTACGCCGATGCCAAATGGGCCGCGGACCAGCATCTGCGCGGCGCCGATCTCGAGGGGACGATCCTGGCGCCAGGCACCCTGACCTTCGACGGTCCTACCGGCCGCATCCGCATAGACCCCGAGGGGCGCGGCGAGGTGTCTCGCGCCGACGTGGCCGCCGTGATCGCCGTCGCGCTCGACTCGCCGTCGACGATCGGTCGCACCATCCGCTTCGGCAACGGCGCCGCCGACGACTCCGTGCCCATCGCCGACGCGCTGTCGAGCTGATGCGCGTGCGGAGCATCCGCCTGCTCGCCCTCGCAGCGATAGCCGTGAGCGCGACGCTGACCGGACCCGCATCCAGCGCCTCTGCAGCCCCGCCGTCGCCGGCCGCGGGCCCCGAATCCGACGGCCCGGCCGTCAGGGCCGCCGAACTGGTGTCGGGCATGTCGACCGCCGAGCAGGCGGCCAGCGTGATCATGGGGCACATCCCCACCACCGACGCCGCCGCGCTGAGCGCCTACATGGCGCAGGGGCTCGGCGGGTTCATCCTCATGGGCGCGAACATCCCCGCGACCGTCCCGGAGCTGCAGACGCTCACCGCCGCTCTGGCCGTCGACCCGCGGCTGCCGCCGCTGATCGCGGTGGACCAGGAGGGAGGGATCGTCTCGCGGCTCCTCGGCGACGCGTACCCGTCGTCGACGAGCCTGAAGTCGCAGCCCGTCGATGCGGCGGCGGCCGCGTTCTCCGCCCGCGGCTCCCTCGTCGCCCAGGCGGGCATCACCGTGAACTTCGGCACGATCGCCGATGTCACGGCCGACCCGTCCTCGTTCATCTTCGGCCGTGCCCTCGGCGTCGACCCGCAGGCCGCAGCCGACCGGGTCGCCGCGGCGACGACGGCGCAGGAGCAGTTCCTCGCCTCGACCCTCAAGCACTTCCCCGGGCACGGCGCCGCTCCCGGCGACTCTCATCACGTCATCCCCGCCACGGGGGAGGACCTCGAGCAATGGCGCGCGACCGACGCCGTGCCCTTCGTCGCGGGCATCGACGCCGGAGCCTCCCTGCTCATGTTCGGCCATCTCGCCTACACGGCGGTCGATCCGGCTCCGGCCTCCCTGTCGGCGCGATGGCATCAGATCGCGCGCGAGGACCTGGGATTCCGCGGAGTGATCGTCACCGACGACCTCGGCATGCTGCAGTCCTCGGGGATCCCCGCCTACGCCGACCCCGTGGCGGACGCGGTCACCGCGCTCGCCGCCGGCAACGACCTCGTGCTGATGGTCGCGGGGTCCACCCCCGACACGGCGGGGGCGATGGCGGCCGGCATCGTGCAGGCGGTCGAGGACGGGGCGCTCCCGTCCCAGCGCCTCGCGGACGCCGCCACCAGGGTGCTCGCGCTGCGGCTGCGTCTGTCGGCGACGAGCGCCGACTGGTCACTGTGCCCTACGTGCGCACCGGCGAGCTGAGCCAGGCGTCCAGCAGAGCCCGCCGGAGAGCCGCTCCGCGCTCGGCGAAGCCGCGCTGCCGCCGCACGTACTCGGCCTTGCCCTCCGTCGTCTCGATCGGCACCGGGACGACGCCCCAGGCCGCCAGATCGTAGGGGGCGGCCTCCATGTCGAGCAGCCTGATGTCGCGGGCCAGCTCGAAGGCGTCCAGCAGCAGCTCGCCGGGGACGAGCGGACCCAGCTTCATCGCCCACTTGTACAGGTCCATGCCGGCGTGCAGGCAGCCGGGCTGCTCGAACAGGGGCTGGTCGTCGCGGGTGAGGGGCGTGCGGTTGCGGGGGACGGCGTCGGGGGTGAAGAACCGGAAGGCGTCGAAGTGCGTGCAGCGCAGGTCGTGGCTCTCGACCACCGCATCGGTGCCGTCCCGTCCCAGGCGCAGGGGGACCGGATGCCGGTGCTCCTCCTGCCGGTACACCATCGCCCATTCGTGCAGCCCGAAGCAGCCGAACTGACCGGGCCGGGACGCGGTGCGGCGCAGCATCCGCTCGATGAGGGCCGCGAGCTCGGGCTTGTCCGCAGCGAACACGTCGGCGGCGGGGGTGACGTCGTCGCCGTCGGCCCGGTACCAGCGCCATCCGACGCGCTCGGGCGCGTCGCGCAGAGTCACCCCGGCTCCGGGATGCCACCGGCGCAGCTGCGCGGGCTTGTAGGCGTAGTAGGTGAAGAGGAAGTCCCACACCGGATGCTTCTCGCCACGGGCGCTGCGCTCACGGTGCGCCGCGGTGAGAGCATCCGCTCTGTCCTGATGCGCCTGCTCGCGGGCCGTCCACTCCGACCGGGTGAGAGACATGTCAGTGCAGGATGCCGGCTTCGCCGAGCAGATCGCGCAGCCCTGCGCCGTCCTCGGCGCTGACCCAGGGGGCGACGTGCTCGGAGTGGGCCTCCTTGCCGGCACGGCCTCCGGCGAGGACGGCCTCCGCGGGCAGCAGGCGGCGGATCGCGACGCCGGCGACGGAGGAGGGATGCTCGTCCATGAACTCCGAGTAGATGGACTCGTCGTGCTGGCCGTCGTCGCCGATCAGCAGCCACTTCACGTGCGGGAACTCGGTCGCGAGGCGTCGCAGGTTGGTGAGCTTGTGCTCGCGGCCGCTGCGGAACCAGCGGTCGTGCGTGGGGCCCCAGTCGGTGAGCAGCATCGCCCCCGCCGGGAACAGGTGACGACCGAGGAAGCGCTTCAGCGTCGGCGCGACGTTCCAGGCCCCGGTGGACAGGTACACCATCGGAGCGCCCGGATGCTGGCGCAGGAGCTGATCGATCAGGACCGCCATGCCGGGGACGGGGAGACGCGCGTGCTCGTCGACGACGAAGGAGTTCCACGCCGCGATGAACGGGCGGGGGAGCGCGGTGACCATGACGGTGTCGTCGACGTCGCTGACGACGCCGAACGTCGTGCCCTCGGCCACGACGAAAGCCGTCGCCTCGACCGGCTCCTGCCCTTCGACCGAGACGGTGAACGTCTGCCAGCCCGGTGCCAGGTCGGCGTCGATCATGGCGTCGATCACCCCGCCGCGGTCGGCGACCACGTCGTGGGTGGTCTCGCCGATCCGCACGGCGACCTTCGCGAAGCTCACCGGGATGCCGACGAAGCTGCGCCAGCCGCGCACGCTCGCGAGCTCGCCCGTCTTGGTGCGCCGCTGCGGGGGCACGATGAGCACGCGGCCGACCACGCGCACCCAGCCGGGTCCGCCGTACCCCGGGAACGGCACGATCGTGGCCGTGCGTCCCCGACGGCGCGCTCGGACCTCTCGCCACACGTGGAGGCGGTGTTCGAGGCGGGCGAACCAGTGGATCCTGGGGGCCGGCGGGGAAGAGGCCATTGCCTCAGTCTTTCACGCCGTGGCCGCCGTCCGCGTCGTCCGCTTCGAGATGGCGTCGCTCCAGCCACGCGATGATCTTCTTGCTGAGCAGCACGAGCAGCAGGAACACGACGATGATGCCCACGAAGATGTAGCCGGCGAAGTGCACCTGCTCCTTGAGGTGGTCGAAGCTGCCCGCGGCGAGCGAGGTGATGCTGACGTAGGCCGTCGCCCACAGCAGGCAGGCGGGAGCCGTCCATGCGAGGAAGCGCTTGTAGGAGTAGTGGCTCATGCCGACCGTGAGCGGCACCAGCGAGTGCAGCACGGGCAGGAAGCGGGACAGGAAGATGGCGATGCCGCCGCGGCGCGCCAGATACCGCTCCGCCCGTACCCAGTTCGCCTCGCCGATGCGGCGCCCCACCCAGGACGCGCGGATGTGCGGGCCGATCCAGCGGCCGAGGGCGAAGCCGATGCTCTCGCCGATCAGGGCGCCGATGACGACGGCGACGACCATCGCGACCGCCTGCAGCGGGCTGGTGATGCCGATGGAGGCGACGAGGACCACCGTGTCGCCCGGGAAGACGAGGCCGATGAGGATGCTCGTCTCCAGCATCACCGCGACGCCGGCGATGAGCGTGCGCGCGATCGGATCGACGGATCGCATGAAGTCGATCAGCCACGGCACGAAGTCATTCACACCATGAGACTATGCCGGGCGCCGCGATCTAGGCTGGAAAGGTGCCCGAACGCCTGATCGCCCGCGCTGTGCCCGCACGGGTCGACCCGGTCGCGCTCTTCGTCGCGCTGGCGGCGGTCTCTCCCGACGTCTTCTGGCTGGACTCCGGATCCGGTGCGGAAGAGGGATGGAGCTTCATCGGCACCGGCGTCGCCTCCGGCCTGCCGGACCGGGTGCGCGTCGACGGGCGCGAGGGCGCGGGGATCCCGTTCTCCGGCGGATGGGTGGGCTGGTGCGACTACGAGAGCGGCGCCCGCATCGCCGGGGCGCCCGTCGAGGAGGCCGTCGGCGCGGCCTGGCTGCGCGTGACGAGGCTCGCCGCCTTCGACCATGCGACCGGAGAGGCCTGGGTGCTCGCCGCGGACGACGACATCGACGAATGGGCGTCGTACGTGCGCGCGCCGCGCGGCGCGGCATCCGCTCTCCCCGCCGATCCCGGCGCACGGACGGCCGTCGCCCGTCACACGCCCGCCGAGTACGCCGACCTCGTGGAGCGATGCCGGGAGCTCATCCGCGCCGGCATCGCCTACCAGCTGTGCCTGACCACGCGGTTCACGGTCCCCGGCGCGCACGACGACGTCGCCGCCTACCTGCGGCTGCGCGAGGCGACCCCGGCCCACCACGGCGGCTTCGTGCGGATCGGCGGACGCGCCCTGCTCAGCGCGAGCCCCGAGCAGTTCCTCCATGCGGAGAAGGGGGCGATCCGCACCCGCCCGATCAAGGGGACCCGCCCGCGCGGCGCGGACCCCGAGTCGGATGCCGCGCTCGCCGCGGAGCTGCGGGCGGATCCCAAGGAGCGCGCCGAGAACGTCATGATCGTCGATCTCATGCGCAACGACCTGTCGCGGGTGTGCGAGCCCGGGTCGATCCGGGTCGACGGGCTCTGGACCGTGGAGAGCTACCCGGCGGTGCACCAGCTGGTCAGCACGGTGAGCGGCACGGCCGCCGAGGGGACGACGGTCGGGATGCTGCTCGAGGCGACCTTCCCCGCGGGCAGCATGACGGGGGCGCCGAAGCTGTCGGCCATGACGCACCTGCACGCGCTGGAGGGCGGTGCGCGCGGGGTCTACGCCGGATGCTTCGGCTACATCGGCGACGACGGCGGCGTCGACCTCGCGATGGTGATCCGCAGCATCGTGATCGAGGCCGATCGCGCCGTGGTGGGCGCGGGCGGGGGCATCACGTGGAGATCGGTCGCGGCATCCGAGGTCGCCGAGGTCGCCACCAAGGCGCGGGCGCCGCTGGCCGCGCTGGGGGCCGGAATCCCCGCCCTCTGGGGTTCGGATATCCTGAACTGATCCCGTTCTTCCTTCAGATTGGTTGTGCGTTCGTTGTCTGAGACCTACTCCACCGCCCCCGCCGAAGACGAGGTGTCCTCGGCGCACGCCATCCAGGCCAAGTGGCAGAAGTACTGGGCGGACAACGAGACCTTCGTCACCGGGGGAGACGACGACACGCGCCCGCGCCGCTACGTGCTGGCGATGTTCCCGTACCCGTCGGGCGACCTGCACATGGGGCACGCCGAGAACTACCTCTACAGCGACATCGTGGCGCGCTTCTGGCGCCACCGCGGCCACAACGTGCTCAACCCGATCGGCTGGGACTCCTTCGGCCTGCCCGCGGAGAACGCCGCGATCCGCCGCGGCGCCGACCCGCGTGAGTGGACCTACCAGAACATCGACCAGCAGAAGGCGGGCTTCCGCTCCTACGGCGTCTCCTTCGACTGGACGCGCGTGCTGCACACCTCGGACCCGGAGTACTACCGCTGGAACCAGTGGCTGTTCCTGAAGCTCTACGAACGCGGTCTGGCCTACCGCAAGAAGAGCCCGGTGAACTGGTGCCCCAACGACCAGACCGTGCTGGCGAACGAGCAGGTCGTCGACGGCCGCTGCGAGCGCTGCGGCGCCGAGGTCGTCAAGAAGAAGCTGACGCAGTGGTACTTCCGGATCACCGACTACGCGGACCGCCTGCTCGACGACCTGAACCAGCTCGAGGGCTTCTGGCCGTCCAAGGTGCTGCAGATGCAGCGCAACTGGATCGGCCGCTCGGTCGGCGCCGACGTCGACTTCCGCATCGAGGGCCGCGACGAGCCGGTCACCGTGTTCTCGACGCGCCCCGACACGCTGCACGGCGCCACCTTCTTCGTCGTCGCCCCTGACGGCGAGCTGGCCGCCGAGCTCGCGGCCGAGGCCCCCGACGAGGTGCGCGAGCGCTTCCAGGCCTACCTCGCCGACGTGCAGAAGACGACGGACATCGACCGTCAGGCGACCGACCGCCCGAAGACGGGCGTGTTCCTGGAGCGCTACGCGATCAACCCGGTCAACGGCGAGAGGCTGCCGATCTGGGCGGCCGACTACGTGCTGGCCGACTACGGCCACGGCGCGGTCATGGCCGTGCCGGCCCACGACCAGCGCGACCTCGACTTCGCCCGCGAGTTCGGCCTTCCGGTCAAGGTCGTCGTCGACACCACCGCCCCGATCACCGGTGCGATGCCCGTCATCGAGGTCGACGAGGACGGCGTGCCGATCGACACCCTGCCCTCTCTCGACGACCAGCACCCCTCGGTCACCGGCGTCGCCCTGACCGGCGAGGGCCGCATGATCAACTCGGGCGAGCTGAACGGCCTGTCCAAGCGCAACGCGATCGCGCGCGCGATCGAGCAGCTCGAGGCATCCGGCACCGGCCGCGCGGCGAAGAACTACCGCCTGCGCGACTGGCTGATCTCCCGTCAGCGCTTCTGGGGAACGCCGATCCCGATGCTGCACGCCGAGGACGGCCGGATCATCCCGGTGCTCGAGGAGCAGCTGCCGGTCCGGCTGCCCGACGTCGCGGGCCTCGACCTGTCGCCGAAGGGCGCCTCGCCCCTGGGCGCGGCCGAGAGCTGGGTGCGCACCGTCGACCCCGAGACGGGCGATCCCGTGCTGCGCGACCCCGACACCATGGACACCTTCGTGGACAGCTCCTGGTACTTCCTGCGCTTCCTCTCGCCGAACAGCGACACCGTGGCGTTCGACCCGAAGCAGGCCGCGCGCTGGGCCCCGGTGGACTCGTACATCGGCGGCGTCGAGCACGCGATCCTGCACCTGCTCTACGCGCGGTTCATCACCAAGGTCCTGTTCGACATGGGGCTGATCGACTTCACCGAGCCGTTCTCCAACCTCATCAACCAGGGCATGGTCATCCTCAACGGCACGAAGATGTCGAAGAGCAAGGGCAACCTGGTGCTGTTCCAGGAGGAGCTCGACGCGCACGGCGCCGACGCTCTGCGCGTGGGTCTCGCCTTCGCCGGCCCCGTGGAGGACGACAAGGACTGGGCGGACGTCTCGACGACCGGCGCCCAGAAGTTCCTGGCGCGCGCCCTGCGCATCGCCGGCGAGGTGTCGAGCGCCGTCGACGTCGTCTTCGACGGCGGGGACGCCGCGCTGAGGCGCGCCACGCACAAGCTGCTGTCCGAGGCCCCGGCGCTGGTCGAGCAGACCAAGTTCAACGTCCTGGTCGCCCGCCTGATGGAGCTGGTGAACGTCACCCGCAAGACCATCGACGGCGCCGCGGGGGCCGCCGACCCCGCCGTGCGCGAGGCCGCCGAGACCATCGCCGTGATGCTCGACCTCATCGCACCGCACACCGCGGAGGAGATGTGGGAGATCCTCGGTCACGAGCCCTCGGTCGGCCTGGTGACGTGGCGCTCGGCCGACCCGGCGCTGCTCATCGAGGACACGGTGACCGCGGTCGTGCAGGTGGGCGGCAAGGTCCGCGCCCAGCTCGAGGTTCCGGCGCGCATCGGCGAGGCCGAGCTCGAGGCCCTGGCCCGCGCGGATGAGCGCGTGATCCGGTCGATCGGCGACAAGGAGATCGTCAAGGTCGTCGTCCGGGCGCCGAAGATCGTCAGCATCGTCGTCAAGGGCTGAGCCTCTCACTGCACCGATCGGGGATCTCGCCGAGTTCTCCACCGGTCGTGGATGCGCGGGGTCGGAGGGGTCTCGCTGCGGTCTAGCGTGGGCGGATGCCCGATCCCCAGCCTCCGCTCGCGCCTCCCCGCAAGCTGCGGCTGAGCGTCGGCGCGGCCGTCGTGCTGGGACTCGTCGTGCTCTCCGGGGCCGTCGGCCTCGGCATCATGCGCGGCCAGGCGGCTCCTGCCGAGACCGTGCCGCTCCCGGCGACCTCGTCGGCCGCGAGCGGTGAGCTGTACGTCCACATCCTCGGCGCGGTGCATCGTCCCGGGCTGTACGTGCTCGATCTCGACGCACGGCTCGTCGACGCCGTGGCAGCCGCCGGCGGCACGACGGACGAGGCGGATCTCGCCGGCGTCAACCTCGCCCGCGTGCTCGCGGACGGCGAGCAGATCGTCGTCCCGGCGGTCGGGGCGGGCGACGCGGGCGGAGCCGAGGCGGCTCCTGCCGACGGCCGGATAGACCTGAACACCGCGGATCAGGCGGCGCTGGAGACCCTGCCGCGGATCGGGCCGGCGCTCGCGCAGCGCATCATCGACTGGCGGGAGGAGAACGGGCGGTTCGCCTCGGTCGACGATCTGCTGGCCGTGCCCGGCATCGGCGAGAAGCTGCTCGCCGGGATCCGCGACGGGGTGCGGGTATGAGGCGCGACCTTCGTCTGCTGCCGCTGGCGGGCGCGGTGTGGGCGACGGCGCTGCTGTGCGTGTTCGTGCCGGGCAGCGCCGGCTGGATGGCGGCGGGATGCGGCGCCGGGGCCCTGACCGCGGCGCTCCCGCTCCGGCGGGCCCGGAGCGGGCTGGTCGTCGTCGTGCTCGCCGCATGTGCCGCGGTCTCGCTGTCGGCGCTGCTGGCGACGCCGGGACGGGACGCCGCCGCGGACTGGGACGGCCGCGTCGTCGAGGCGACGGGGGAGATCACCTCCTCCGCATCGGTCGGCCAGGACGGACGCCTCTGGTTCGAGGCGATGCTGAGCGGCATCGGTCCGCCGGGATCCCCCGCTTCGGCCTCGGCTCCGGTGCGGATCGGGGTCGATCCCGCCGACGGCTACGACATGGGCGCCGGCATCCGGGTCACCGGACAGGCCGCGGTGACGGATGCCGGCGAGCGGTCGGCGATCGTGGTGTTCGCGAGCACCGCGGAGGTGGTGCGGCCGGCATCCGGCGTGTTCGCCGTCGCTGCCGGCGTCAAGAGCGACTTCGTCGCACGCTCGCTCCGGCTGCCCGACCCCGGCGCGGGCCTGCTGCCAGGGCTCGCGGTCGGTGACACGCGCGCCGTGACCCCCGAGCTCGACGGCGACATGCGCGCGAGCGGCCTCAGCCACCTCACCGCCGTCTCCGGCGCGAACTGCGCGATCGTCGTGGGAGCCGTCTTCTGGCTCACGGCCGTGTGCGGGGGCGGACGGCGGCTGCGCGTCGCCGTCGCGGTCACCGCTCTCGCCGGCTTCGTCGTGCTCGTCACCCCGGAGCCGAGCGTGATCAGGGCGGCCGTGATGGCGGGCGTGGCCATGCTGGCGATTCTGCTCGGACGTCCGAGCGCCGGAGCGGGGATGCTCGCGCTGTGCGCTGCCGGCATCCTCATCGCCGACCCCTGGCTGGCGTCCACTCCGGGATTCGCGCTGTCGGTGGTCGCCTCCGGGGCGCTCATCCTGCTCGCTCCGCCGCTCGCGCGCGGCATGCGACGGTGGATGCCCCGCCCCGTCGCCCTCGCCGTCGCGGTCCCGCTCGCGGCGCAGCTCGCCTGCGGTCCGATCATCGCCCTGTTCGCGGAGCAGCAGTCGCTCGTCGGGGTCGCGGCGAACATGATCGCGGACCCGGCCGCGCCGGTCGCCACCGTCATCGGCCTGCTCGCATGCCTGGCTGCGCCCGTCCCGCCGCTCGCCGATCTGCTCACGGCGTCCGCGTGGCTGCCGGCCGCATGGATCGCGAGCACCGCCGCGACGAGCGCGCGTCTCCCTCTCGCTCAGCTCTCGCTGCTGCCGGGCGTCGGCAGCGCGCTGCTCGTCGCCGTCGTCAGCGCGGCGGTCGCGCTCGTGCTGGTCGCGCCCCGCGGCGTCTCCGTGACCCTCCGGCCCGTGCGGTGGGCGCGCGGCGCCGCGGCGGGCGTGCTGGTCGTCGTGCTCTCCCTGGGCGCCGCGCAGCTGCTGCTCGCGGGTCCGCTCGCCACGGCGACGAGTCCCGACAGCTGGGCGATCGCCGCCTGCGATGTCGGCCAGGGCGATGGGCTGGTGGTGCGCTCCGAGGGGCGCGTCGCCGTCATCGACACCGGGCCGGAGCCCGGGCCGTTGGAGGACTGCCTGCGCGCGCTCGGCGTCGGTCGGGTCGACCTGCTCGTGCTGACGCACTTCGACCTCGACCATGTCGGTGGCGTCGACGCGGTGCAGGGCCGTGTCGACCGGGTGCTGCACGGACCGCCCGGCGAGGAGAAGGACGAGCGGATGCTGGCACGTCTCGTGAGCGGCGGCGCGGAGTCGGTCTCCGCGAGCGCGGGCCTGTCGGGGACCCTGGGCGGCGCCTCCTGGCAGGTGCTGTGGCCGCGGCGGGACTCCGCGGCCTTCCCCGCGGGCAACGACGCCAGCGTGGTGATGCTCATCGAGGGCGGAGGGGTGCCGAAGTCGCTGTATCTCGGCGACCTGTCCGCGCAGGCGCAGCGGATGCTGCTGCGGACTGCGCACCTGGGCGGAGGGTTCGCGGTCGTGAAGGTCGCCCATCACGGCAGCGCCGATCAGGATCCGGGTCTGTACGAGGCGCTGCGGCCGGTCGTGGCGGTGATCAGCGTCGGAGAGGGCAACGACTACGGGCATCCGCGTGACGAGACCCTCGCCGTGCTGGACGCCGTGGGCGCCCACGTGCTGCGCACGGACGAGCAGGGTCGCGTGCTGATCGGCGTCGGCGGCGGCGGGCTCGAGGTCTGGACGGACGGCGGATGAGGGCGAACTGCGCGCGCCGCCAGCATCAGCTCAGCAGGGCGAGGAGGTCTCTGCCGGCATCGTCCCTCGAGAGCGTCGCGAGCATCGGCACCCGGAGGACGTACCGGCCGTAGAGGAAGCCGATGATCGCCGTCACCATACGACGGCCGCGCGTGACGCCGAACTCAGACAGCAGAGGCGCGAAGGCCGCGTTCTGGAGATAGGCGGCGACCGCTCCGGACGATTCGTCGAGAGCGGCGTAGCTGCGCGCGGACTCGACGAGAGGCGCCCCGAGCACGGGGTCCTCCCAGATCGCAAGGATTCCCTGCACGAGCCGGGGCAGCTGGATCCTCCCCGTGGCATCCCGAGCCAGCGAGATGACGTCGTGAGGAGCCACCCGGGATCCGATCGCCGCAGCGATCAGCGCATCCCGCGAGCCGAAGTGGTAATTGACCAGAGTGTGGCTGACCCCGGCCTCCGTCGCGAGGGCTCGGGAGGAGACCACGGCGAGGTCCCCCGCCTCCAGATGCCGTCTGGCGGCTGCGACGAGCGCCTGCCGTGCCGTCGGCTCGCCGGAGGGTCGCCCGGAGCGTCTATTGACCATCCTCGGATGATGACAGCCGCAGGAGGATGCTGAGGGCATGAACACACGCATCCAGACCGACTGCGTCATCGTCGGCGGAGGCCCCGCGGGCCTGATGCTCGGGCTCCTGCTCGCTCGTCAGGGCCTGGGCGTCACGGTCATGGAGAAGCACGCCGACTTCCTCCGCGACTTCCGAGGCGACACGATCCATCCCTCGACCCAGGACCTGCTGATCGACCTAGGGCTCCTGGACGAGCTCCTGCGCCGCCCGCACTCGGACATGTCGAGCGTCCGGCTCAGCTGGCACGCGGAAGCCGTCACGATGGCGGACTTCTCTCGTCTCCCGACCCGGCGCAAGGTGATGACGTTCATGCCGCAGTGGGACTTCCTCGACATGATCGCCGACGCCGCCGCGATGCTGCCCGGTTTCCGCCTTCTGCGCTCGACCTCGTTCGAGACGCTCCTGAGAGACGACGGCCGGATCGTCGGGGTCATCGCCGCAGGTCCTGACGGAACCGTCGAGGTCAGGGCCGGACTCGTGGTCGACGCCTCAGGACGGGACTCGAAGGTCCGGGATGCCGCGGGGCTGACCCCGTTCGGAGTCGCGGCCGCCATGGACGTCCTGTGGTTCAGATTGCCCAAACACACCGGCGAGGCCTACCCCTTCATACAGGCGGGGTCGGGGATGGTGATCACCATAGACCGTGAGGGCTTCTTCCAGATCGCCCACGTGATCCCCGCCGGCTCCTGGTCCGGCAGCGGCGCGGATCTCGCGCGCATGCGCGACGACCTGCGCGCGGTGTCGCCAGGTCTCGCCGACTCGCTCGAACGGGAGGCTCTCGGCGCGGCCGACGTGCACCTGCTGCGCGTGCGTCTCGAACGCCTCCGCCGATGGTGCATCGACGGACTCCTGTGCATCGGCGACTCCGCGCACGCGATGTCGCCGGCCGGCGGGGTGGGCATCAACCTCGCGATCCAGGATGCTGTGGCGGCCGCCAGGATCCTCGGACCCGTCCTGAAGGAGCGCCGTCCCGCCGAACGCGATCTCCGCCGGGTGCAGCGTCGTCGCACCTGGCCGGTCCTGGTGACGCAGAGGATCCAGCGCGCGGCTCAGGGCCCTCTGCTCTCCGTGACCGAACCCGGACCCCGATGCCGGGGGTCCTGAGGCTGCTGAGGAGGTTTCCTCGCCTGTCGCGGATCGTCGGCCGGTTCGTCGGTGTGGGAGCGCGCCCCGAGAAGATCGTCTGACCTCTCGGAGCGCGTGCCGACCGCGCGACGTCGCGTCGGCGGCCCCGGGTAGGCTGGGAGCATGGCAGCCGCGCGTACCCCCTCCCGAGGAGCGGCGAAGGCGGCCAAGATCCCTCAGGTGTCGTGGCGCGAGCCGCGTCCGGCATCCGTGGTCCTCGTGTTCGGTCCCGAAGAGGTCTGCGCGGAGCGGGCGATCGCGGGCGTGCGCGACTACTTGCGCGCCGAGGACCCTGCGCTCGAGGTGAGCGACGTCCGCGCCGACGACTACGCCCCGGGGACGCTGCTCTCGCTGACCTCGCCGTCGCTGTTCGGCGAGCCCCGGCTGGTACGGGTGTCGGGGGTCGAGAAGTGCTCCGACGCCTTCCTGCAGGAGGCCGTCTCCTACCTCGACCACCCGCAGGAGGGGGCGACGGTGCTGTTGCGGCACACGGGCGCCAGCGTCCGCGGCAAGAAGCTCCTCGACGCCCTGCGCGGCGGAGCCGGAGACGGCATCGAGATCCCGGTCCCGGCGATCAAGCGCGACAGCGATCGCGCCGACTTCGCGGCAGGGGAGTTCAAGGCCGCGAAGAAGCGCATCGCACCGCCGGCCCTGCGGGCGCTCGTCTCCGCATTCGCCGACGACCTCACCGAGCTCGCCGCGGCCTGCCAGCAGCTCATCGGCGACGTCGAGGGAGACGTCACCGAAGACGTGGTCACCAGGTACTACGGCGGGCGGGTCGAGGTCTCGGCCTTCGTGGTCGCCGACACGGCGATCGCGGGCCGCTACGGCGAGGCGCTGATCGCTCTGAGGCACGCGCTCGCCTCCGGCGCCGATCCGGTGCCGATGGTCGCGGCCTTCGCCATGAAGCTGCGCACCATGGCGCGCGTCGCGGGCAACCGCGAGCCCAGCCGTCAGCTCGCCCAGCGCCTGGGCATGAAGGACTGGCAGGTCGACCGCGCGCGGCGAGACCTGGCGGGCTGGAACGAGCGCTCGCTCGGCATGGCGATCCAGGCCACCGCGCGAGCGGACGCCGAGGTGAAGGGCGCCGCTCGCGACCCCGTCTTCGCCCTGGAGCGCATGGTCACCGTGATCGCCACCCGCCAGCCGTTCGGAGAAGAGACGTGAGACTGCTGCTGATCCGCCACGGGCAGACGCCGAGCAACGTGGTGGGCGCCCTCGACACCGGCCGGCCCGGTCCGGGACTCACCGACCTCGGGCACGAGCAGGCGGCCGCGATCCCCGCGGCCCTGGCCGAGGATCGCATCGACGCGGTCTACGCCTCGCCCCTCATCCGCACCCAGCTCACGGCCGCCCCGCTCGCGAGGTCGCGGGGCGTCGGCGTCGAGGTGGTCGACGGTCTCGAGGAGATCGCCGCGGGCCGCTGGGAGATGCGCAACGACATGGACGCGGTGCGCGCCTACATGGACGCCGCGAGCCGCTGGGCGGTCGGCGATCTCGGCGCCGAGATCGAGGGCGGCGAATCCGGCCACGACTTCTTCGCGCGCTACGACGCCGCGATAGCGAAGGTCGCGCTGGAGAACGCGGACGGCGCCGCCGCGGTCGTCAGCCACGGTGCGGCGATCCGGGTCTGGGCCGCAGCGCGGATCGCCGGCGTCGATCTCTCCGAGGCCGCGAAGTGGCGCATCTACAACACCGGCATGTGCGAGCTGGAGGGCGACGCCGCCACCGGCTGGCGACTGGTGCGCTGGGTTCGCGAGCCTCTCGGCGGCGTCCAGCTGGAAGACGCGCAAGCCCTGGACGTCGACCCGCCCGGGCTCCGCCGCGCTCGCTGACCCGCTGGTTCATGGGGCCGAAAGCCGCCGCGGCCGTTGTTGCCGCCGTCGCGTCCCTTCTGCAGGCTCAGATTCCGTCTGCATGCCGAAACGGCGGATCTCAGCATGCAGACGGAATCTCGACATCCAGACGGGACACGCGGGGTCTCAGGGACACGAAGAAGGCCCGCCTCCGAGGAGACGGGCCTTTCTCGGCGACGGGGGCTCAGAGAGCGGAGACCTGCTTGGCGATGGCCGACTTGCGGTTCGCCGCCTGGTTCTTGTGCACGACGCCCTTGCTGACGGCCTTGTCGAGCTTGACGGATGCCTTCTTGAGCGCGGCCTCGGCCTTGGTCTTGTCACCGGCGGCGACGGCCTCGCGGGTCTGACGAACGAGGGTCTTCAGCTCGCTCTTCACGGCCTTGTTGCGCTCGTGAGCCTTCTCGTTGGTCTTGTTGCGCTTGATCTGCGACTTGATGTTTGCCACGTGTGGACGCTTTCTGTACAGGAGTTGTTTCGGAGTGCCGGCCGGAGAAGAGGGCTCCTGCGCGACGGTCGTGAGGGAAGAACCCACACGCAAGCCAAGAACCAAGCTTATCGCATCCGAGGCGATCTCCCTAAACGGCGAGACTCTCGAGGAACTCGGTCGCGCAGATGGTGGTACCGGGTGCAGAATCGTCCTTGTCCCGACATCGACGTCAAGGAACGTGCATGACTCTCGCTCTCCCGCCCGGGTTCCGCTTCTCGGCCGCCACCTCCGCATTCCAGACAGAAGGATCCCGGGACGCCGAGGGGAAGGGGCGATCGATCTGGGACGACTTCCTCGAGCAGCCGGGGGTGATCGTCGACGGCTCGACGGCAGACCCCGCCTGCGACAGCTACCGGCACCCGGAGGCCGACGTCGTCCTGGCCGCGGGACTCGGGCTCGACCGCTACCGGTTCTCCGTGCCGTGGGCGCGTGTGCAGCCTGAGGGCAGGGGGCCGGCGAACACGGCCGCCCTCGACCACTACTCGCGGGTCGTCGACCTTCTGCTCGAGGCCGGTGTCACGCCGTTCCCCACGCTGTTCCACTGGGAGATGCCCAGCGTCGTGGAGGAGGAGGGCGGATGGCTGGCCCGAGACACGGCCGTCCGGTTCGCCGACTACGCGGCACTGGTCGGCGCCCGGCTCGGCGACCGCGTCTCCCACTGGTACACCCTGAACGAGCCCGCGATGACCACGCTGCAGGGGTACGCGACCGGCGCGCTGGCGCCGGGGCGGCAGCTGCTCTTCGGAGCCCTGCCCACGGTGCATCATCAGCTCCTCGCCCATGCCGGCGCCGCGGAGGCGCTCCGCGCAGCGGGGGCGGAACGGGTCGGGCTCGTGAACAACCACACCTGGGTCCTTCCCCTGCACGACACCGACGCCGACCGCACGGCCGCCTTCGTCTACGACGTCATCCACAACAGGGTCTTCAGCGAGCCGCTGCTCGACGGCGCCTACCCCGACCTGGAGGGGCTGGGTCTCCCGCCCATGCCCGTCCAGGACGGCGACCTCGAGCGCATCCGAGGCTCCATCGACTTCTACGGGATCAACTTCTACAACCCGACCACGGTCACCGTCGCCGCCGGCGGCAGCCCGATACCGTTCGACATCGTGCCCACGCCCGGCGTCCCGGTCACCGGGTTCGGGCCGGAATGGCCGATCATGCCGGGCGCGCTGCGCGATCTCGTCATCGACCTGAAGGCGCGGCATCCGCACCTGCCGCCCGTGATCATCGGAGAGAACGGCGCGTCCTTCCCCGAGCCTTCCGCCGCAGCGCGGATCGAGGACCGCGAGCGCATCGAGTACCTCTCGGGCCACCTCGCGGCGGTCGCCGAGGCGATCGAGGCCGGCGTGGACATCGAGGAGTACACGGTCTGGTCGCTGCTCGACAACTGGGAATGGGCTGACGGGTACACGCAGCGCTTCGGTCTCGTGCACGTGGACTTCGAGACCGGCGAGCGCACCCCCAAGGCCTCGTACGACTGGTACCGCGGGCTGATCGCCCGCCATCGTGAGGAGGTCGGCCGATGAGCTCGACGACGAAGGCCGGCGCCGGCTGGATGACGCTGTTCACCCTGGCCTGGCTGGCGATCTGGACGGTCCAGCTCACCCCGGTCCAGCTGCTCCTGCCGCTGCAGCTGGACACGCCGGAGGACGACTGGATCAGGGGAGTGGTGTCGTCGGGGCTGGTCCTCGGCATCGGCGGCCTCGCCGGCATCGTCGCAGGTCCCGTCGCCGGAGCGCTCTCGGACCGTGCGGGCGTCGGCCGCCGCCGTCGTCGCCCGTGGGCCCTGGGCGGGGTGTGGCTGACCGTCGCCTGCCTCGTCGCGACCGGATACACCGCGGGGCCGTGGGCCGTGGGGGCCGGATGGGTGGGCGTCTCCATCGGCGTCGCGGTCTCCTCCGCGGCGGTCACCGCGATGATCGCCGATCAGCTGCCGCCGACGCAGCGAGGCGCAGCATCCGCCGCCGTCGGATCGAGTCAGGCGGTGGGGATCGTGCTCGGCGTGGGGCTGGTCGTGCTGCTCGGCCTCGACATCACGACGGGGTACTGGATGCTCGCCGGGATCATCGCCGTGATCGGCACCGCGGCCGCCCTCCTGCTGCCGGATCCGCCCGCGACCAGAGAGCTGCGGCCAGAGCGCGGCGAGCGGATGCTGCTGGCCTCCCTGCGCGACCGCGACTTCGCCTGGATGCTGGCGGGCCGGCTGGTGACGAACATCGGCAACGCGCTCGGCACGGCACTGTTCCTCTTCTTCCTGCTGCACGGGCTGGGCCAGCCGAACGCCGAGGCTCAGGACAACCTGCTCCTGCTCATCGTGGTGTACACGGTGTTCGTGGTGATCGCCTCGGTGCTCACCGGCATCGTCTCGGATCGCACCGGCGACCGGCGCGGGCTCACGGTGGCAGCCGCCCTCGTGCAGGCGGCTTCCGGTCTTGTGATCGCGGTGGTGCCGACCTTCGAGGTGACCATGGTCGCCGCGGCGCTGATGGGCCTCGGCTACGGCGCGTTCTCGACGGTCGGACTGGCCTTCGCGGCCGATCTGCTGCCGGACGAGAAGGACCACGCGCGCGACCTCGGCATCGTGAACGTGACCGCCGCCCTCGGCCAGCTGATCGGCCCCATGCTGGGGGCCGGGCTCGTCGCGTTGGTCGGGGGATTCTGGCTCGTCTTCGTGGCGGCCGCCGTTCTCTCGGTCGTCGGCGGCGTGCTCACCGGGGTGGCGAGACCGGCGGCTCGCCGGTCTCGACCGTCGCGATCGCGAGCTGCAGCACGGCGTTGAAGACGCGCGGGCGCATTGCGGTGACGAGGTGCGTGGTGCGCGGGACGACGATGAGCTCGGCATGCGGCGCCAGCCTCTGGAACAGCGTCTCGCCCGCGCGCAGCTGATCGTACTGGCCGTTGACGAACCAGAGCGGGATCTCGATGCGCTGCACGGCCGACGCGATGTCGAGAGCGGCCAGGCTGCGCAGAGCCGGGTCCTGGGTGTCGAGGGCGTAGCCGCCGGCGGCGAAGTCGTCTCGCGTCTCGAGGGGGATGGTGGCGTCGAGGATCCGCTCGGCGAGCCACAGGCCGCGACCGGGCAGGGAGTTCACCGCGCCGGCGATCAGACGGTAGGCGGCGAGGCCGGTGCCGCGGGGGAGGGAGGTGCAGGATGCCGCGATCAGCCCGGCGACGGGCGGGCGCTGCTCGCCGCCGGTGTACGCGAGCGTCAGCAGGCCGCCCATCGAATGCCCGACCAGCAGCACCGGCCCCGCGGACGCCGCCGCCCGCACCGCCGCATCGATCGTGTGCAGGGCCTCGTGCAGGGTGAAGTCCTCGTGCATGCGGGCGCCGTGGCCCGGCAGATCGACCGCCGTCGCGGCAACGCCGATCGAGTCCAGGTAGTCCAGCTGGGAGCGCCACATCGTCGCGGACGTGCGGATGCCGTGCACGAAGACGATCTGGACGGACACGCGTACAGCCTATGCCCCTGGGAGACGCAGAGGCGGGGCCGGTGGATGAACCACCGGCCCCGCCCCGTGATCGCTTCAGCGACCGATGGAGGTCACTTCTCCCAGCCGAGGTCCTCGACCGGCGTGACGCCGAAGAGGTCCAGGCCCACGTAGGGCTCCGGCGTGAGGTTGGCGAGACCCTTCTGGACGACGTAGATCGACGGGCCGTTGTAGAGCGGGATGACGCCCCACGTCTGCTCGATGATCTGCGGCTCGAGCTTCATCGCAGCCGCGGTCCAGCTGTCGGAGTCCTTCTGCGACTCGACCTGGTCGGCGATCATCTTGTCGATCTCGGCAGTGCCGGTCCCGGACAGGTTCAGACCGCTGTCGGAGCAGTACAGCTGGCACATCCACGCCGGTCCGAACGGGTCGGAGTCGGTGAAGCGGAGACCGAAGATGTCCCAGTTCTTCGACGTGAAGTCGTCGGAGAAGTCGCTCGAGGAGCGGACCTCGATCTGGAGGTCGATGCCGAGCTCCTTCTCCTGAGCCTGCAGCGACTTCGCGAGCGCCTCCTGGACGGGGCTGTTGCTGAAGATCGGGTAGACGACCGAGAACTTCACGCCGTCCTTCTCGCGGATGCCGTCGGAGCCCTCCGTCCAGCCTGCGTCGTCGAGCAGCTTCTTGGCGGCGTCGACGTCGTACTTCAGACCGGCCTCGCCGAAGGCGTCGACCCAGCCGTCCTGGAACGAGTACATGTTCAGCGAACCGGCGGCGGGCTCCTCGTAGCCGAGGCCCTTCCACGCGATCTGCTTCTGCTGGTCGATGTTGATGCCCATGAAGAAGGCCTGACGGACGTTGACGTCCTCGAACTGCGGCTTGTCGGCGTCGACCATCAGAACCGTCTTCGCGGTCTGCTGGGCGCGGCGGACGACGGCGCCGTCCACATCCTCGACCTGCTTCAGGCGCTCTTCGCTGCCCGCCTCGACCTGGTCGATCTCGCCGTTCTTGAACGCGTTGATGGCGGCGTCGTCCTCGAGGGCGGTGAAGGTGACCTTGTCGAGCTTCGGAGCGTTGCCCCACCACTCGGGGTTCGGCTTGAACGAGACGAAGCCGGCGTTCGCGTCGAACTCGTCGACCGTGTACGGGCCTGCGCCCCACTCGGCGTTCAGGTTGCCGATGTACGCGTTGTTGAACGTGTCGGCGTCGGCGTGCTTCGGATTCAGGACGCCGCCCGTGAGGAAGGCCATCGACGGCCAGGCGTAGATGCCGTCGAAGGTGACGACGGCGGTCTTGGCGGTGTCGCCCTGCTCGACGGTCTTGATCTGCTTGTAGCCGTCGGTCGCGTTGGGGTTGAAGCCCTCGTCGTACGAGCGGTTCGCCTTCCAGGTCGCGTCGATGGCGGTCCAGTCCATGTCGGTGCCGTCGTTGAAGTGGGCCTTGTCGGTGAACGTGAACGTGACGGTGGTGTTGCCGTCCGCCTCGCCGATCTCGTACGTGTCGAGGTAGGCGTCGTTCTTGTAGACCTCGCCCTCCGGCGTGACCAGGAGGATCTGCGGCATGTAGTAGTACCACAGGCGGGCGGTGTCGGCGCTGGCGTCGCTGTTGAACGCGTTCAGCTGCTCCGGAACCTCATTGATCTCGAAGTTGACCTCGCCGCCGTCCTTGACGTTGTCGCGGGGCTGCGGGTTGTAGTCGGCGGCCTTGGTCTCGACGGTGTCGCCGCTCCCGTTGCCGTCCCCGCCACCGGTGTTTCCGGAACCGCTCGCGCAACCCGCGAGGGCGAGTGCGAGGACGCCGCTGATCGCGATCGCCCCCAACAGCTTCTTGTTCTTCATGGTGCTCCTTTCGCCTTTCGGCGTTTTCATAAAGGGAAGACTAGTTCTCGACACGCGCATGCACAGCGCCTCGCAGTGAATCCCGGCTAACTGTTACCGGACGGTGACCAGGGACTCCGCGCGACGTGCGGCCTCAGACCACGGCGGGCTTCGTCGACATGGTCGCGGCGTCGAAGACGACCCGCTGGCGGGTGCGCTCGATGTCGGGGTCGGGGACCGGGATCGCCGAGAGCAATGCCTGCGTGTAGGGATGCTGCGGATTGTCGAACACCTCGTCGACGTCGCCGTGCTCGACGAAGTCGCCGAGGTACATGACCGCGACGCGGTCGGCGATGTGACGCACGACCGACAGGTCGTGCGCGACGAACAGATAGGACAGCCCCAGCTTCACCTTCAGCTCGTCGAGCAGGTTGATCACGCCCGCCTGGATCGACACGTCGAGGGCCGAGACGGGCTCGTCGAGGACGACGATCTTCGGGTTCGTCGACAGGGCTCGCGCGATGCCGATGCGCTGGCGCTGACCGCCGGAGAACGCCTGCGGGAACCGGTCGCTGTGCGCCGGGTTGAGGCCTACGAGATCCATCAGCTCGTCGACGCGCGCGTTGACCTCGGCCTTCGGCATCCCGATCGCGGTCATCGGCTCGGCGATGATGTCGGCCACGGTCATACGCGGGTCCAGGGCGCCCATCGGGTCCTGGAACACGATCTGGATGTCGCGGCGCAGCTGACGCTCCACCTTCCGGCTGTGCAGATCGTTGACGCTGGTGCCGGCGATGACGATGTCGCCGTCCTTCTGCTTGACCATGTCCATGATCTGCAGGAGCGTCGTGGTCTTGCCGGAGCCCGACTCGCCGACGATCGCCATCGTCTCGCCTTCGCGGATGTCGAAGCTGATGCCCTTGACCGCCTGGACCTCGCCGACCTTGCGCTTGAGGAACGCGCCCTTGAGCAGCGGGAAGGTCTTGGTGAGGTTCTTCACCTCGAGGGTCACCGGGCGCTGCTCGCGCGGGGTGAGGGTGAGCGCGCTCTCCGGCGCCTCGCGCACGGGGTAGACAGGCAGGCCGCCGAGCAGGCCGCCGTCCTCGATCTCCTGCGAGCGGATGCAGGCGGCGAGGTGCGACTCGCCGGTGCCGGTCGAGACGGGGAGCAGCTCGGGCTCGTGCGCACGGCAGGCGTCCATGACGATCGGGCAGCGGTCCGCGAACGGGCAGGCGTCGGGAAGGTTGATCAGCAGCGGCGGGTTCCCCTTGATTGGGGTCAGCGGCTCCTTCTCGGCCTTGTCGACGCGGGGGATCGCGCCGAGCAGGCCGATCGAGTACGGCATCCGCGTGCGGTGGAACAGCTCGCGTGCCGGCGCATGCTCGACGGGCTTGCCCGCGTACATCACCATGACGTCGTCGGCGACGCGGGCGACCACGCCCATGTCGTGCGTGATCATGATCACCGCGGCGCCGGTCTCCTCCTGGGCCTTGTCGATCAGGTCGAGGATCTGGGCCTGGATCGTCACGTCGAGCGCGGTCGTCGGCTCGTCGCAGATGATGAGCTTGGGATTGTTGGCCATCGCGATGGCGATGACCACGCGCTGGCGCATGCCTCCGGAGAACTCGTGCGGGAAGGACTTCATCCGGCGCTCTGGCTCGGTGATCCCGACGAGCCGGAGCAGCTCGACGGCGCGGTCCCACGCGTCCTTCTTCGACAGGCTGCGATGCACGGTGAGCGCCTCGATCAGCTGGTCGCCGATCGTGAACACGGGGGTGAGCGAGGTAAGCGGGTCCTGGAAGACCATGGACATGCCGTTGCCGCGGATCACGGACAGCTGCTTGTCGCTCTTGCCGATGAGCTCCTGGCCGTCGTAGACGATCGACCCGGTGACCCGGGCGTTCTCGTCGAGCAGGCCCATGATGGCGAGGGAGGTGACCGACTTGCCCGAGCCCGATTCGCCGACGATGCCGAGCGTCTTGCCGGCCTCCAGGTCGAAGGAGACGCCGCGGACGGCGTCGACGCGGCCGGCCTCGGAAGCGAAGCTGACCTTGAGGTCGCGGACGGAGAGTACGGTGCTCATGCGCGGCCTCCTGCCGCCGAGGTGGGATCGAGGGCGTCGCGCAGGCCGTCGGCGACCAGCGCCATCGACACGGTGAGCAGGACGAGGGCGGCCGCCGGGAAGTAGAACAGCCAGGGCGCGGTGACGAGTGAGCCGGAGCCCGAGCCGATCAGCGCGCCGAGCGACACGTCGGGGATCTTCACGCCGAAGCCGAGGAACGACAGGCCGGTCTCGGTGACGACCGCGTTGACCACGCCGAGCGTGAAGTTGATCACCAGGAGCGAGCCGATGTTGGGCAGCAGATGGCGTACGACGATCTTCATCCCGCTGACCCCCATGTACCGGGCGGCGCTGATGTACTCGCGCTCCCGCAGCGACAGCGCCATGGTCCAGATCACGCGGGCGGGGAAGTACCAGCCGATCACGAAGATCATGATCAGGGAGATCAGCCGCCAGTCGCCGCCGGACTTGTTCGAGATCATGGCGAGGATCAGGAAGCTCGGGATCACCATCATGAAGTGGATGATCAGCAGCGCGATGCGCTCGGTCCAGCCGCCGAAGTAGGCTGCTGCGGTTCCCACGAGGGCCGAGACGATGGTCACGCCGACCGACACCGTCACGGCGATCATCAGCGAGCGCTGCAGACCCACGGCGACCTGCGCGAACAGGTCGTTGCCGGCGCTGTTGGTCCCGAACCAGTGGTCGGCCGACGGGCCGGTGCTGAGGTTCAGGAAGTCCAGCTCGATGTGGTCGTAACGGGCGATGAACGGCCCGACGATCGCGAAGAGCACCAGGAGCACGAAGATGGCGAGGCCGGCGACGGCGCCCTTGTTGCGCGCGTAGCGGCGGGAGTAGAGGGTCCACTTCGACAGCCGCTTGGTCGCGACCTTGGCGGGCACGGCCGGAGCCTCGGACGGATGCACCGTCGGATCGATCATGTCGGTGGCCATGTCAGCTCACTCTCACTCGCGGGTCGAGCACGACCACGGCGATGTCGGCGAGGATGGCGCCGATCGCCGTGAGCACGGCGCCGAAGGCCGCGATCGCGACCGTGCCGTGTACGTCGTTCTTGGTGATGGTCTCGATGAAGTACTTGCCCATGCCGTTCCACGCGAAGATCGTCTCGGTGAGGACGGCTCCGGTGAACACGGCCGGGATCGTGAAGGCGACCTGCGTGGCGACCGGGATCAGCGAGGTGCGCAGCGCGTGCTTGCGGATCGCCTCCTGCTTGGTCAGGCCCTTGGCGCGGGCGGTGCGCACGTAGTCGGCGCTGATGTTGTCCAGCAGCAGCGAGCGCTGCAGGAAGTGGATGCTGGCGTAGCCCACGAGCACGAGCGCGATCGTGGGCAGCGTGAGATGCTGCAGCACGTCTATCAGGACGGGGAAGAACCCCTCGACCCCTCGGCTGGCGTTGCCCGTGACGTAGAAGATGCGCACGCCGGTGGCGTCGTTGAGGCCGATCGCGAGGAGCACGACGGCGAACGCCGCGACCACGATGGGGATGTTCATCGTGATGATGCTCGTGGCCTGGCCGATCCGGTCGGCGAGCTTGTACTGGCGCGACGCCGTGTAGACGCCCAGTGCGATGCCCAGGATGGTGGTGAGGATGGTCGCGCCGAGGACCAGCTCGGCGCTGACCCACATCCGGTAGGCGATCTGCTCGTTCACCGAGCCGCCGGTCGGGCTCACACCCCAGTCCCAGTGCAGCACGATGTTCGTCAGCCATGTCCACCAGCGCTGGATGAGAGGAACCGTGTCGCTGAGGTTGCGCGGTTCGAGCGTGTGGACGATCTGCTCTTCGGTGAGCGGTGGCCGGCGGCCCACGTAGTTGCTGCGCGGATCGAGGAAGTTCCACGCCAGGAAGTACGTGAGATTCGTCGCGACCACGATCATGAGCAGCCAGCCGAGTGTTCGGCGCGCGAGATACTTGATCAAGGGTGTGATTCTTTCTCTTTTACAGACGCGCGCCGGGATCTGCCGACGCAACGCTGAGCCGGGTAGTCATTCAATCACCAACGGCTGTTCTGCGCGACATGACACCCCACGTGTTCTGTGACGGAGTCCTATCGCCCGCGGGATCCGGTGTCATGTACCGCACCCGGGCAACCTCGGGAGACTATCACCGGCTCCGGCGGATCGGGGATTAGGCTCCCCTGACCGTACAATCGAGGGGACATGTCACCACGCGCCCTCACACCTCTTCAGCCCGCTGCCACGCCCGCTGAGCAGATCCGCAATTTCTGCATCATCGCCCACATCGACCACGGCAAGTCCACGCTCGCCGACCGCATGCTCCAGATCACCGGGGTGGTGGCCGATCGCGACATGCGCGCCCAGTACCTGGACCGGATGGACATCGAGCGCGAGCGCGGCATCACGATCAAGAGCCAGGCGGTGCGGATGCCGTGGCAGGTCGACGGCCAGACCGTGGCGCTCAACATGATCGACACCCCCGGCCACGTGGACTTCACCTACGAGGTGTCGCGGTCCCTGGCCGCGTGCGAGGGGGCGATCCTGCTCGTGGACGCGGCGCAGGGCATCGAGGCGCAGACCCTCGCGAACCTCTACCTGGCGCTGGAGAACGATCTCACGATCATCCCGGTGCTGAACAAGATCGACCTGCCGGCGGCGGAGCCGGAGAAGTACGCCAAGGAGCTGGCCGACCTGATCGGCGGGCGCCCCGAGGACGTGCTGCGGGTCTCGGGCAAGACCGGCGCCGGCGTCGAGGACCTGCTCGACCGCCTGGTGCAGGAGATCCCCGCTCCCGTCGGAGATGCGGACGCGCCGGCGCGGGCGATGATCTTCGACTCCGTCTATGACGCCTACCGCGGCGTGGTCACCTACGTCCGCATGGTCGACGGCAAGCTCTCCCCGCGTGAGCGCATCCAGATGATGTCCACCGGCGCGAACCACGAGCTGCTGGAGATCGGGGTCTCCAGCCCCGAGCCGGTCCCGACCAAGGGCCTCGGCGTCGGCGAGGTGGGCTACCTCATCACCGGCGTGAAGGACGTGCGGCAGTCCAAGGTGGGCGACACCGTCACCACCTCCCGCAAGCCGGCATCCGAAGCCCTGGCGGGGTACACCGACCCGAAGCCGATGGTCTTCTCGGGCATCTACCCGATCGACGGCAGCGACTACGCCGAGCTGCGCGAGGCGCTCGACAAGCTCAAGCTCTCCGACGCCTCGCTGCAGTACGAGCCGGAGACCTCCGTGGCGCTCGGCTTCGGCTTCCGCTGCGGGTTCCTGGGCCTGCTCCACCTCGAGATCATCACCGAGCGCCTCTCCCGCGAGTTCGGCCTCGACCTCATCACCACGGCCCCCAGCGTGATCTACGAGGTCGTCACCAGCGACACCGGCGAGACCGTGACGGTGACGAACCCGAGCGAGTACCCCGACGGCCGCATCGGATCGGTCTCGGAGCCGATGGTGAAGACCGCCATCCTGCTGCCGAAGGACTACGTCGGCACCGTGATGGAGCTGTGCCAGTCGCGTCGAGGCACGCTGCTGGGCATGGAGTACTTCTCCGAGGAGCGCGTCGAGCTGCGCTACAACATGCCGCTCGGCGAGATCGTGTTCGACTTCTTCGACCAGCTGAAGTCGAAGACCCAGGGGTACGCATCGCTCGACTACGAGCCCTCGGGCTCGCAGGAGGCGGACCTGGTCAAGGTCGACATCCTGCTGCAGGGCGAGAAGGTCGACGCGTTCAGCTCGATCGTGCACCGCGACAAGGCGTACGCCTACGGCACGATGATGGCCGAGCGGCTGCGCAAGCTCATCCCTCGTCAGCAGTTCGAGGTGCCCATCCAGGCTGCGATCGGCGCGCGCATCATCGCCCGCGAGACCATCCGCGCGATCCGCAAGGACGTGCTCGCCAAGTGCTACGGCGGTGACATCACCCGCAAGCGCAAGCTCCTCGAGAAGCAGAAGGAGGGCAAGAAGCGCATGAAGATGGTGGGCCGCGTCGAGGTCCCCCAGGAGGCGTTCATCGCCGCGCTGTCCGGAGACGTCGAGGGCAAGGACAAGAAGTAGGTGGCGCTGCCGTCGTACCGGCGGGGGATGACGCGCGAGGCGATCGCGACGGCGCCTGCGGGCATGCGGCTGTCGGAGCGATCGGTCGGCGTCCCGCCGGAGGCGAGGGCGCGCGTCGCCGCTCTTGTGAGCGACTGGGAGTTCAAGCGCAGGGCCGGGTTCGAGACGCCGGCGGAGCGTCCCGTCGCGGGAGCCGAGTCCGAGCTCGCGAAGCGCGTGCTCGGCATCCGCTTCGCGGAGCCGATCCGCGTGGTCTGGGCCGATGAGAGCGGTTTCGGCTACGAGACCCGGCCGGGGCACCCGATCTACGGCGAGGAGTCCTTCCGCATCGACGAGCAGGGCAGGTTCACCGCGCGCTCCGTCTCCCGTCCTGCCACTGCGGTGTGGCGCCTGCTCTCCCCGGCGCTGCGCCTCCTGCAGTGGCGTACGCACCGACGGTACCTCCGGATCGTCGCCGAGGCCGTGGGTCGGCCGGTGGACTCCCAGATTCTCTGAGTAGGGTGGAGACCATGCGGCGCGGGACTTTCCGAGACGACACGGTGGACTATGCGGCCGTGGGTGCGACCCATGCCCCGGATCTGATGCAGTACCCGCCGGAGCGCAGCATCCCCGCCGAGCAGTCGTGGCGGATCGGCAGCGGCGCGGAGCGCTTCCAGACCGCGAGCGAGTCGCTCCTGTCGTGGACGGCTCAGCGTGCCGCCGGGCTCAGCATCGACGACGTCCGCCCGGCATCGGGTCCCGCCTACGCCGGCGTGAGCTTCGACGCCGAGGGCACCCCGATCGCTCCGAGCAAGCGCGAGGTCGAGCAGCGCTTCGACGCGGAGGGCACGCCGTTCGTCGGCCCCGGCATGACCCTGAAGCTGCACGGGCACGTCGCGGGCATGCGAGCGGATGCCGAGCTGCGCGTGATCTCGGTCACGGAGGAGAAGCGCCGCGTGGGCTTCGTCCTCGGCACCGTGGGCGGCTCCGTCGTCAGCGGCGAGGAGTCCTTCGACATCGACTGGCGTGAGGACAACGACGAGGTGTGGTTCACCGTGCGCGCCTTCGATGCGCCGAACGCACTGCTCTACCGGCTGCTGCCCACCCTCGTGAAGCGCCGTCGCAAGGAGCTGTTCGCGCGCTATCTGCGCGCCATCTCGCCGCTGTACGCGACCCCCCTGTGATGGCAGGCCCCCTTCCTCTCGGCGACCCCGCCCCGGCCGACGGACGCCTTCCCGCCGATCTCCCGATCGACCCCGCCACGCCGTTCTCCGCATACCTGCACATCCCGTTCTGCCGGGTGCGCTGCGGGTACTGCGACTTCAACACCTACACCTCGGGGGAGCTGCGCGGGGCGAAGCAGGAGGACTACGCGACCACGCTGATCTCCGAGATCGCCCTCGCCGAGCGCGTCCTCGGCGACGCCGGCGCGCTGCGGCCGATGGACACCGTGTTCTTCGGCGGCGGCACGCCGACCCTGCTGCCCGCGGGGGACCTGGCGCGGATGCTGGACGCCGCGGCATCCGCCTTCGGGATGTCCGAGGGCGCCGAGGTGACCGTCGAGGCCAACCCGGACACCGTGACCCCCGACGTCGTGCGCACCCTGTCCGCCGCCGGCGTCACCCGGCTCTCGATCGGCATGCAGTCGGCCGTGCCGCACGTGCTCGCCGCGCTCGACCGCACCCACGATCCCGAGAACGTGCGCACGGCGGTGGCCGCGGCGAAGGACGCCGGGCTCGCCGTCAGCGTCGATCTCATCTACGGGGCTCCCGGGGAGTCGCTCGGCGACTGGGAGCGGTCGCTGGACGCGGCGATCGAGCTGGAGTCCGATCACATCTCGGCCTACGCGCTGATCATCGAGGACGGCACGAAGCTCGCCAGGCAGATCCGCCGCGGCGAGGTGCCGACCCCGGACGACGATGTGCAGGCCGACATGTACGAGCTCGCCGACGCCCGGCTGGCCGGCGCGGGCTTCGAGTGGTACGAGGTGAGCAACTGGGCGCGCGCCTCGACGGGCTCCGCGGCCCGGCAGGACAACCGCTCCCGTCACAACCTGGCCTACTGGCGCGGCAGCGACTGGTGGGGCTTCGGCCCCGGTGCGCACAGCCATGTCGCGGGCCTGCGCTGGTGGAACGTCAAGCACCCCGCCGCCTACGCGCAGCGCCTCGCGGCATCCGACTCCCCGGCGGCCGGGACGGAACGCCCGGACGAGGAGTCGCGCATGCTGGAGCGCGTGCTGCTGCTGAGCCGTCTCGCCGAGGGCATCGCGGTCGCGGAGCTCCCTGAGCGCGGCCGGCCCCGGGTCGCCGGACTCATCGCCGACGGACTCGTGGACGCGGCGTCCGCCGTGCGCGGGCGCGTGCGCCTGACACTGCGCGGACGTCTTCTGGCCGACGCCGTCGTGCGCGAGCTCACCGACTAGGCAGCAGGTCCATCCCCGCCGTCCGGCGCTGCGGCGCCGTCGAGCTCGTCGTGTCGAACAGCCTCGTCAGCCGATCCGCCCCGTACACCGGCCAGCCCGGGTCGCCGGTCTTCACGAACGAGACCCACGCGGCGTGCATCTCCGCGGCGAGCCCTCGCGGCGCGTCGGGACCGGTGAGCCGCCGCGCCTCCTCGTCGTCGAGGCGGTCGAAGACGAAGCCGAGCTCGAGGGCGTGCGCGGCGCGCAGATCGCGAACCGGGCTGCGCCAGGCGAACTCGTACACGAAGGTCGGCGCGGTCCGCGCCAGCGCGAGGCGCGTGAGCGGTCCCCGCAGCATGATGTCGGTGGCGAGCTGGCCGAAGATCTCGCCGGTGGAGGCGCCGGGGAACTCGGCGCGGTACGCCGCGACGGCGCGTCGCGGGATGCGCAGCGCGAGCCGCGCGAGCAGCAGCTTGAGCGGGCTGACGGCGTCGAGGGCCTCCGGCGTGAACCACAGCCGGTACTCGTCGGTGTTGCTGCCGATCAGCAGCGGCGTGTCGATCCCGCGCAGGGCCTCGTGCGGGGACCGCGGCAGGGCGTCTCGGTCGATCGCGAACTGGAAGCCGGGGGCTCCGCCCAGGGGCGAGGATCCCGCGGACTGCTCTCGCCGGGTCTGCAGCAGCTTCTCGGGGGAGACTCCGGCGAACGACCCGCGATCGGTGCGGATGCCGAGGAGCTTCGCGAGCTGCGCGGTGACGCGCCCGGCCTTGCGCGGGGTCTGCGCCTCGAGCGGACCGGACTCGATGATGGCCCGCGCCGTCAGGGCGCGCGAGGCGGGCCGGGCGAGCAGCCCGGCGACGATCGCGCCGCCCGCGGACTCGCCCATGACCGTGATCTGCGCGGGATCGCCGCCGAAGGCCGCGATCTGCCCATGCACCCAGTCCAGGGCCGCGGCGGCATCGTGCAGGCCGAGATCGCGCGGCGCGTCGTCGAGCACCGAGAACCCCTCCGACCCCAGCCGGTAGTTGATCGACACGAAGACGATCCCGGCACGCGCGAACGCCGTGCCGTCGTACAGCGGGAGCGCCGCCGTGCCGCGCTCCAGCGCGCCGCCGTGGATCCACAGCAGCACCGGCGCCCCGTCGGCATCCGCCGGCGCCCACACGTTCGCCGTCAGGATGTCGTCTCCGTCGATGCGCACCGAGCCCAGCAGCTCGCCGATCGGCCCGGCGTAGGGCAGCTGCGGCGCGGTCGGCCCGAACGCGGTGGCCTCGCGCACGCCGTCCCAGGGCTCGACCGGCTGCGGCTCGCGGAACCGGTTCGCGCCGAACGGCGGGGCGGCGTACGGGATGCCCAGGAAACGGCGGACGCCGTCATCGAGGGAACCGCGCACGACACCGCCTGCGAGGGTGAGGGTCGACGGCCTCGTCATGAGCGCCATCCTACGGCCCACGCGATAGGATTGGCACTCTAGGTATCGGAGTGCCAGACGGGAGGATGCGATGGTCACGGAACGAGGCCTCCAGGTGCTCCGCGCGATCGTGCAGGACTACGTCGAGACGCACGAGCCCGTAGGCAGCCGCTCGATCGTCGACAGGTACTCCTTCGGCGTGTCCGCCGCGACCATCCGCAACGACATGGCGCTGCTCGAGGACGAAGAGCTGATCACCGCGCCGCACACGTCATCAGGGCGGGTGCCGACCGACAAGGGCTACCGCGTCTTCGTCAACCACCTCGCCCAGCTGCGCCCGCTCTCCATGGCGCAGCGCACGGCCATCGAGTCGTTCCTCGCCGACCCGGTCGACCTCGACGATCTCATGGCCAGGACGGTGCGCGTCCTCACGCAGCTCACCGGTCAGGTCGCGCTGGCTCAGTACCCGTCGTTCGCGCGCGCCCACCTCACCCACCTCGAGCTCGTCGCCCTCGCCCCGAACCGCATGCTCATCGTGCTGGTGACCGACGCCGGCGGGGTCTCGCAGCGCGTCACGCCGCTGCCGGTCGAGATCGACGAGGCCGACGTCGCGGTGCTCCGTGCGCGCCTGTCGTCGCTGATCACCGGGCGCGCGGTGAGCGACGCCGCGGATCGGCTGCAGGCGCTGCTCGACGACGAGAAGATGACGGATGCCGCGCTGCGCACGGTGTCGAGCGTCGTGATCGACGAGCTGAGCGAGTTCCGGCAGGAGCGCCTGGTGATGGCGGGGGCGGCGACCCTCGCGCGGCGCGGCCAGGACTTCCGCGGCAGCATCCACCCCCTCCTCGAGGCCATCGAGGAGCAGGTGACGCTGCTGCGGCTGATGAGCGAGATGGAGGCCGATGCGCACGGCCTCTCCGCGAGCATCGGCACCGAGAACGCGTCGTTCGGCCTCGACGAGGCCTCGATCGTCGCCAGCGACTACGCGGCGCCCGGGGGCACGGCCCGCGTCGGCGTGATGGGGCCGACCCGCATGGACTATCCGAGCAATCTCGCGGCGGCGCGGGCGGTCGCCCGCTATCTGTCGCGCATGCTCGACGAAGACGAGGCGAGCCGCTGACCCGGCGCGCCCACAGACACACGCAGAAAGGCGATCGTGGCGGATCACTATGAGGTCCTCGGGGTGTCCCGGGACGCGTCCCTCGACGAGATCAAGAAGGCGTACCGCAGGCTCGCGCGTCAGCTGCACCCGGACGTGAACCCGGGGGAGGACGCCGCCGAGCAGTTCAAGCTCGTGACGCACGCCTACGACGTGCTCAGCGACGAGGACTCCCGTCGACGGTACGACATGGGCGGCGCAGACGGCGCGGCCGGGAACTTCGGAGGCTTCGGCGGGTTCGGCGACATCTTCGAGACGTTCTTCGGCGCCGCCCAGGGCGGCGGACGCGGTGCGCGGCCGCGGTCGCGTCGCGAGCGCGGCCAGGACGCCCTGGTGCGGGTGACCCTCGACCTTGGCGACGTCGTGTTCGGCGCGCATCGCGACATCGAGGTCGACACCGCCGTGCTGTGCGAGACCTGTCAGGGATCGTGCTGCCAGGAGGGAACCTCGCCCGTCACCTGCGACATCTGCGGCGGCACCGGCCACGTGCAGCGTCAGGTGCGCAGCCTGCTCGGCAACGTCGTGACCTCGCAGCCCTGCGGCTCCTGCGAAGGGTACGGCACCACCATCCCCTACCCGTGCGCGACCTGCGCCGGCCAGGGGCGGGTGCGCTCGCGTCGCACGGTGTCCCTCGACATCCCCGCCGGCGTCGAGACCGGCCTGCGCCTCCAGCTGCCCGGGTCGGGCGAGGTCGGCCGCGCGGGCGGCCCGAACGGCGACCTGTACGTCGAGGTCACGGTCAACCCGCACCCGGCCTTCAGCCGGGACGGGGACGATCTGCTCGCCACCCTCGAGGTGTCGATGAGCGATGCGATCCTCGGCACCGAGACGACGATCCAGGGACTGGACGGCGAGGTCGACCTCGAGATCCGCTCCGGCGTGCAGTCCGGCGACGTGCTCACCATCAAGGGGCGCGGCATCACCCCTCTGCGCGGCACCCAGCGCGGCGACCTGCGGGTCGGCGTCCAGGTCGTGACGCCGACGAAGCTCGACTCCGCGCAGCGCAAGCTCATCGAGGACTTCGCGAAGAAGACGAAGGCCCCGGCTCCGCAGCTCGCGCAGTTCCAGCAGGGGCTCTTCTCGAAGCTCCGCGACCGTTTCCGCTCGCACTGAGATGGCGCTGCACTTCCTCGTGGAGTCGTCGACGGACGCCGTCGTCGGCGGCATCGTCTCCCTCACCGGCGCCGAGGCCAAGCACGCCGCCGTGGTGCGGCGACTGCGCGTCGGCGAGACGGTGACGCTGGGCGACGGACGCGGAGTGTGGCTGAGCGGCGTGGCGGAGGAGGTCGCCCCGGCACGCGTCGACGTGCGCATCGCCGAGCGGACCGTGCGCGAGGCCCCGGCGCCGCGCATCGTCCTCGTCCAGGCGCTGGCCAAGGGCGATCGCGACGAGCTCGCGATCCAGGCGGCCTGCGAGCTCGGAGTCGACGAGATCGTGCCCTGGCAGGCGAGCCGCAGCGTGTCGCGCTGGGAGGGGCCGAAGGCCGCGAAGGGCAGAGAGCGCTGGGCGACCATCGTGCGGGAGGCCGCCAAGCAGGCGCACCGCGCCTGGGTTCCCGAGGTGACGCCGCCCGAGACCACTGCGCAGCTCGCCGCGCGCGCCGAGCGGCAGCGGGTGCTGCTGCTCGACCCCACGGCATCCGTCCGCCTCTCCGAGCTGGAACCGGACGGACGCGATCTGGTGCTCGTGGTCGGCCCGGAGGGCGGGATCGCCCCCGACGAGATCGACCGGCTCACGCACGCCGGCGCCGAGCGCGTGCTGCTCGGGGACACGGTGCTGCGCACCTCCACCGCGGGTCCGGCGGCGATCGCCGTGCTCTCGGCGGCGCTCGGCCGCTGGTGACCCTTCGACGCGATCCCCGCCCCCCGACAGGCCAGGGGACCAGGTCGAGGAGCGGGCGCCCGGGCGCTCAGTAGACTGGGAGCATGAGCGAGCCCTCGATCTTCACGCGCATCCTCAACGGCGACATCCCCGGAGAGATCCTGCTGGAGACCGAACGCGTCTTCGCGATCCGCGACATCGATCCGCAGGCGCCGCTGCATGCGCTGGTCATCCCCAAGACCGAGCAGTACCGCGACGTCACCGAGCTCGCCGCCGGCGACCCTGGACTGCTCGCCGAGCTCGTCGCGGCCGCCAAGCAGCTCGCCGACGAGCATGCGAACGGCGAGTACCGCCTGATCTTCAACAACGGCGCCAGCGCCGCCCAGTCCGTCTTCCACGTGCACGCCCATGTGCTCGGCGACATCGAGGAGAACAAGCTCGTTGGCTTCTGAGGAACAAGACACCGTCACCGAGCGGATCTACGCCGACGGCGTAGCGATGGTGCAGCTGCTCGGTCCGCAGGACCGGCTGCTGCGGATGCTCGAGAAGGAGCACCCCGAGGTGCAGGTCCTCGTGCGCGGCAACGAGATCACCCTGACCGGCGCGCCCGCCGCCGTGACCGCGGCGCGACGGCTCGTCGACGAGCTCCTCACGATGACGAGGCAGGGGCACGACCTCGCCCCCAGCGACGTGTCGAGCTCTGCGCAGATGCTGCGCCGGGACGACGGGCCCCGCCCGAGCGAGGTGCTCGGCGAGGCGATCCTGTCCACGCGCGGCAAGGTGATCCGACCGAAGACGCTGGGGCAGAAGGAGTACGTCGACGCGATCGAGGAGAACACGATCGTCTTCGGCATCGGCCCGGCCGGCACCGGCAAGACCTATCTCGCCATGGCGAAGGCCGTGCAGGCGCTGCAGCGCAAGGAGGTCACCCGGATCATCCTCACGCGTCCGGCCGTGGAGGCGGGGGAGCGGCTCGGATTCCTCCCCGGAACCCTGACCGACAAGATCGACCCCTACCTGCGGCCGCTGTACGACGCGCTCAACGAGATGATGGATCCCGAGATCGTGCCCCGCCTGATGGCGACCGGGACGATCGAGGTCGCCCCGCTGGCCTACATGCGCGGCCGCACGCTCAACGACTCCTTCGTGGTGCTCGACGAGGCGCAGAACACGACGCCCGAGCAGATGAAGATGTTCCTCACCCGTCTGGGCTTCGGCACGAAGATGGTCGTGACCGGAGACATCACCCAGGTCGACCTCCCTCAGGGCTCCTCGGGGCTTCGGCTGGTGACACGGGTGCTGGACGGCATCGACGACATCCACTTCTCCCGCCTGACCAGCGACGACGTCGTGCGGCACTCGCTCGTCGGGCGCATCGTCGACGCGTACAGCGAGTACGACGAGAAGCGCACGGCCCAGCGCTTCGAGCGCGAGCAGGCCGCCCAGTTCGCGAACCGCGCCGAGCGGCGGGGCGCTCAGCGACCTGGACCCCGAGACCGGATGCCGAAACGAGGACTCTCATGATCGAGATCAACAACGAGTCGGCGATCGACGTCGACGAGACCGTGCTGCAGCGGCTGACCGACTTCAACCTTGCGCAGCTGCATGTGAGCCCCGACGCCGAGGTCGCGATCGTGCTCGTCGACGAGGGCGCCATGGAGGCCCTGCACGTGCAGTGGATGGACGAGCCCGGCCCCACCGACGTGCTCAGCTTCCCGATGGACGAGCTGCGCCCGGGGACCGAGGACCGGCCGACCCCTCCGGGCCTCCTGGGCGACATCGTCCTCTGCCCGCAGGTGGCGGAGACGCAGGCGCAGGCCGCCGGTCACTCGCTGATGGACGAGCTGATCCTGCTCACCACGCACGGACTGCTCCACCTGCTCGGGTTCGACCACGCCGAACCCGACGACGAGCGTGAGATGTTCGGGCTGCAGAAGGAGCTCATCCAGGGCTTCGCGGCCGTCGAACGCCGACGATGACCGTCGTCGTCCTGCTGGCGGCGGCGCTGGTGCTCGTCGCCTTCGGGGGACTGATGGCGGCCATCGACGCGGCGTTCGGCGTGACCTCCCGCGCCGATCTCGAGGAGATGGGCGCGGAGGGCCGCAACGCCCACCAGCTGGCCCGCATCGCCGCCGATCCCGAGGCCCACGTGAACGCGGTCGCCTTCATCCGCGTGCTCGCCGAGACCACGGCCGCCGTCCTGGTGACGGTCGCGTTCTCGAGCCTGTTCGGCATCTGGTGGGCGATGCTCGCCGCGGCCGTGCTGATGACCGGCATCACCTTCGTGCTCGTGGGGGCGAGCCCCCGATCTTTCGGCCGTCATCACGCCGATCGGATGCTGCGCGCCTGCGCTCCGGTCGTGCGCGGCGTGCGGATCATCCTCGGCCCGCTCGCGCACGGGCTGGTGGTCCTCGGCAACCGGGTGACCCCGGGTACCGGCCGCAGCACGTTCAGCTCGGAGGAGCAGCTGCTGAGCATGGTGGACGAGGCCGCGTCCAACGACCTGATCGAGGCGGACGACCGCGATCTCATCCACTCGGTCTTCGACTTCACCGACCAGTTCGTCCGTGCGGTCATGGTGCCCCGCACCGAGATGGTCACCGTCGACGCGACGGCGACGACGAGCGAGGCGATGACCATGTTCCTGCAGCGGGGCGTCTCGCGCATGCCCGTGGTCGACGACGAGGCCGACGACGTGGTCGGCGTGCTCTACCTCAAGGACCTCGTGCAGTTCGCGTTCCGCGACGAGAGCGCCTGGCGCTCGGCTCCGATCCGCCCGATCTCCCGGCCGGCGACGTTCGTCCCCGAGTCCATGCGCGCCGAGACCCTGCTCCAGCAGATGAAGCGCGATGCGGTCCACGTGTGCCTGGTGATCGACGAGCACGGCGGCATCTCGGGGCTGGTCACCCTCGAGGACCTCATCGAGGAGCTCGTGGGGGAGATCTCGGACGAGTACGATCAGGTGTCGGCCGAGATCGTCGATCTCGGCGAGGGAAGATACCGCGTCAGTGCCCGGCTGTCGCTGGAGGACGTCGGCGACCTGTTCGGCCTCGAGCTCGACGACGAGGACGTGGACTCGATCGGCGGGCTGCTCGGCAAGGCCCTCGGACAGGTGCCGCAGCCCGGGGCCGCGGCGGTCGTCGACGGCCTCGTGCTGACCGGCGGTGCGTCGAGAGGACGGGGCCGCGGCATCGCGACCGTGTTCGTGGAGAGGGCCGAGACGCCCGATGAAGGAGAAGCAGACGATGACTGAGCGGACCAGAAGCGGCTTCGTGACCTTCGTCGGACGACCGAACGTGGGCAAGTCCACGCTGACGAACGCGCTGGTCGGCGAGAAGATCGCCATCATCAGCGACAAGCCGCAGACCACGCGCCGCGCGATCCGCGGCATCGTGAACCGCCCAGACGGACAGCTCGTGATCGTCGACACCCCCGGCATCCACAAGCCGCGCACCCTCCTGGGAGAGCGTCTGAACGACCTCGTGGAGCAGGTGCTCGGAGACGTCGACGTGATCGGCTTCTGCGTGCCGGCCACCGAGAAGGTCGGGCCGGGGGATCGCCGGATAGCCGCGTCGCTCGACGGATATCCCCGTGCGAAGAAGATCGCGATCGTGACGAAGACGGATGCCGCGAACCGTGAGGAGATCACCGAGAGGCTGATGGAGGTGGACTCGCTCCGCGAGGACTGGGCCGCCGTCATCCCGCTGTCGGCGCTCACCCGCGACCAGCTCGGTGTGCTCTCCGACGAGATCCTGATGCTGATGCCGGAGGGGCCTGCGCTCTACCCCGAGGGGATCACGACCGACGAGAGCGTCGAGGACCGGATCGCCGAGATCATCCGCGAGGCCGCTCTCGACGGCGTGCGCGACGAGCTGCCGCACTCGATCGCCGTCGTCGTCGACGACGTCGCGCCGAGGGAGGACAGCGACCTCACCGATGTGCACGCCTCGATCGTCGTCGAGCGCGACAGCCAGAAGGCGATCATCATCGGCCGCAAGGGCGCGCGTCTCCGCGACGTCGGCGCCCGGGCGCGAGGAGAGATCGAGGCGCTGCTCGGCACGCGCGTGTTCCTCGGCCTGCACGTCAAGGTCGCCAAGGAGTGGCAGCGCGATCCGAAGCAGCTCGGCCGGCTCGGATTCTGACGTGGCAGTGCACCGACTCCCGGCGGCGGGGCCGCCGCCGCCGTCATGACATCGCGCAGCGACGACCCGGGCTCGCTGCGCTCCGAGGTCTTCGCCCGCGTGTTCGAGGAGAACTGGGCCGCCGTCCGCCACCACATCGAGTGCGTCGTCGACGACGACTCCGAGGTGACCGAGCTCGTGTCCGAGGTCTTCCTCACCGCGTGGTCGAAGCTGAAGCCGCACCGGCCGCTCGGCCGCACCTGGCTGCTGCGGGTCGCGGACAGGGCCCTGCGCCGGCGATGGGGGCGGATCGCCGATCGTCCCGCGGTGACGGAGGCCGTGCACGCCGGCGTCTCCGCGGACCGGGACGGAGGCGATCCGGCGACCCATGTCGAGATTCTGAGAGCGCTCTCTGGCCTCAACGTGCGTGAACGGCGTATCATCATGCTCACGTACTGGGACGGGCTCACGGCGGGGGAGATCGTCGAGTCCATGGGTGTCTCTCGTTCCTGTGCGGATCGGATCTATCGTCGAGCGCATGCGAAGCTGCGCAGGGGGCTGGGCCTGGAGGGGGCGTCTGTTGCCACAGATCACTGATGAAGAGCTGGACCGGCTGCTGACCGCCGCCGCGCCCGCCCGCACGCCGATCGACGCCAGGCCGGACGCCGCGGCGATGGCCATGCTCGAGCGGATCATGGCGACCGACCCGCACCCGCATCGCGTGCGCAATCGCGTGGTCGGCTGGCTCGGCGGCGCCGCGGCCGCGGTGGTGGCGGCCGTCGTGGGTGCGAGCCTGCTGATCCCGAGCGCGGCCGCGATCGCCGGGACACCCGATCCGCTCGAGTTCGACGGCGCGGGATCGGTGTCGGCCGAGATCGACGGCGCCCAGACCGCGCTGACGTCTGTTCCCGGCCCGGCCGAGCCCACCCGGCTGGTGCGCTCCGCGACGTGGTCCTACAACGTCGACGTCGATGCCGCCTCCGCGGTCATCGTGCCGCAGCTGGTCACCCTGCAGTGGGAGGCCGACCAGTCGGGTCGGGTGACCGTCGTGGACGGGGCCGCGTACGACCCCTCGGACGCGGCGGCCAACAACGCGGCCGAGGTCGCCAGCAGCGGCCGGGTCTCGATGGAGCTGACCATGGCTCCCGGCGAGTTCGCCACTCCGGTCGCGAACGCCCCCGGTTCGACCCGCGCCGAGCTGACGGCCGCGCTGTCGGCCTTCGGCATGCCCGCCGAGCCGACGGCCTTCGACGTGATGATGGCGACGGGCTCGCTCCTCGAGCAGTGGACGCTCACGAACGCCCAGGAGGCCGAGATCCTCGCGATCCTCGAGGAGGCCGACGGCGTGACGGCTCTCGGCGCCTCGGTCGACCGCCTCGGCCGCGCGGTCGTGGGTCTGCGCATCGCGGACCCCGACGGCGCGGCGAGCGATGTCGTCCTGCTCTCTGCGGAGACCGGGCGGATCGTCGGCATCGAGAGGACGAACCTCGTCGACGAGGACGTGCTGCCGATCGGCGCCGTCATCGGCTACCGGCTGTTCGACGTCCCCGCGGACACCGCACAGTGAGAACGGCGAGAAGTGAAAGAGGTCGCACGGTGAAGACGGTTCGCACGATGATCGCGGTCGCCGCGGGGTTCCTGCTCGCGGTCGCCATGGTGGCCCCGGCATCCGCCTCCTCCGGGGACGAGCAGCCGGTCGACGTCGACCCCCAGGTCGCGCGGATGCTGGAGGAGGTCCCCGGCGGAGTGCTGGTCGACGCGAACCACGCCGTGTGGCCGGAGCTCCACATGGAGCTCATCGTGCCGTCATCCGCCTCCTCGCTCGCCCGTGCGGCGGTCGGCTCGTGCGCGACCGGGCTGATCTGCCTGTACGACGGCTACTCGCTCAGCGGGACCAAGCTCACCTTCGGCACGTGCGGCATCAGCACCGTGCCCTCGTCGTTCGCCACGCGCTCCCTCGCCAACGCGCGGTCCTCGGGCTACACGCAGGCGCGCAACGGCACGACCGTCCTCGCCACGGCCTCCGCGGGAGGCTGGACGAACGTGTACGGCACCACGACCAACATCCGCTGCGTGTTCTGAGCCGACGGCGTCCCGGCGAGGTGGGCGGGATCGTCGCGGCGGGATCGACCTGATAGCATGGCCCCATGCCTTTCGGCGGTCTGCTTCTTCTTAGCTGCCGCGACGAGTCCTGACAGTTAGGGCCTTCCTCGTCGCGGCGCTTGTGTTGGCCCGATCATTCTGACGAAGAGAAGAAGCCCATCATGAAGAACACTCAGCGTCCGTCGACGATGCCGATCCACAAGTACCGGCCGTTCCACGAGCAGATCACGGTAGACCTCCCCGACCGCACCTGGCCCGACGTCCGGATCACCGAGGCCCCGCGCTGGTGCGCGGTCGACCTCCGCGACGGCAACCAGGCCCTCATCGATCCGATGTCCCCCGAGCGCAAGCGCGTCATGTTCGACCTGCTCGTGAGCATGGGCTACAAGGAGATCGAGGTGGGCTTCCCCTCGGCGAGCCAGACCGACTTCGACTTCGTGCGGCAGCTCATCGAGGAGAACCTGATCCCCGACGACGTCACGATCCAGGTCCTCACGCAGGCGCGCGAGCACCTCATCGAGCGCACCTACGAGGCGATCGCCGGTGCGAAGCAGGCCATCGTCCACCTCTACAACTCGACGAGCGTGCTGCAGCGCGAGGTCGTCTTCCGCACTGACAAGCAGGGCATCATCGACATCGCCCTCGAGGGCGCGCGGCTGTGCCGCAGGTTCGAGAAGACAATCCCGGGCACGGCGGTGTACTACGAGTACTCGCCGGAGAGCTACACCGGCACCGAGCTGGAGTTCGCGGTCGACGTCTGCAACCAGGTCCTCGATATCTTCGAGCCCACGGCCGATCGCAAGGTGATCATCAACCTCCCTGCCACGGTCGAGATGGCCACGCCGAACGTCTATGCCGACTCGATCGAGTGGATGAGCCGCCACCTGAACCACCGCGAGAACGTCATCCTGTCGCTGCACCCGCACAACGACCGGGGCACGGCGATCGCGGCGGCTGAGCTCGGCTACATGGCCGGCGCGGACCGCATCGAGGGCTGCCTGTTCGGCAACGGCGAGCGCACCGGGAACGTCGACATCGCCACCCTGGGCATCAACCTGTTCACCCAGGGCATCGACCCGCAGATCGACTTCAGCGACATCGACCGGATCAAGCGCACGGTCGAGTACTGCAACCAGCTGCCGGTGCCCGAGCGCCACCCGTGGGCGGGCGACCTCGTCTTCACGGCGTTCAGCGGATCGCACCAGGACGCGATCAAGAAGGGCTTCGAGTCGATGGAGGCCCGGGCCGAGGCCGCGGGAGTGAGCGTCGACGACATCGAGTGGGGCGTGCCCTATCTGCCCGTCGACCCGAAGGACCTCGGCCGGTCGTACGAGGCCGTCATCCGCGTGAACTCGCAGTCGGGCAAGGGCGGCGTCGCCTACCTGCTGAAGGCCGATCACGCGATCGATCTGCCGCGCAAGCTGCAGATCGAGTTCTCGGGGGTCGTGCAGGCGAAGACGGATGCCGAGGGCGGAGAGCTCACCAGCGAGCAGATCTGGGAGATCTTCTCGGACGAGTACCTGCCGGCGGCCGACGCCTCCGACAAGTGGGGCCGCTTCGAGCTGCTCGCCACGCAGACCCGCAGCGACATGTCCGGCGAGGTCGTGCTCGACGTCGTCCTGCGCGACGATGAGCAGCAGATCCCGGTGACCGCGTCGGGGAACGGCCCGGTGGCGGCCTTCGTCGAGGTGCTCCGTGCGCAGGGCTTCGACATCACCGTCTACGACTACGTCGAGCACGCTCTCAGCGCCGGAGGGGATGCGCAGGCCGCCGCCTACGTCGAGCTGCAGGTCGGCGATCAGCGCCTGTGGGGCGTCGGCGTCGACGGCGACATCTCGACGGCATCCCTCAAGGCCATCGTGTCGGGGGTGAACCGCTCGATCCGCACCCGCGAGCAGGAGCTGGCCGCGGTCTGACCTCGTCGTCCGGCGGTGACGGCGGTGACGCCGGTGACGCGCAAGAGGTCGACGCCCCTGCTCCGCTGCGAGGCCCCTGCTCGGCTGCGCAGCTGAGCAGGGGCCTCGCAGACCAGCCGGGGCGTCGGCGGCTGTGAGAGGGACGGCCTGGCGGGGCCGGTCAGTCGGCGGCGGGCTTGATGATCGGGATCATGCCCGTCTCGGCCGCGACCCTGCGGCGGTACAGCCGTCTCTGCTCGGGCAGCGACACGTCGAAGCTCACCGCGAGGATGCGGATCACCGCGGTCACCACGATGCCGATGACGGCGGCGAGGGTGATGGGCATGCCGAAGGCCGTGTTCGCCACGACGATGAACGCGCACCCGGCTCCGGCGGCGACGGCGTAGAGCGAGCCGACGTGCATGATCGCGGTCGGCAGGCCCATCAGCATGTCGCGCAGGACGCCGCCGCCGACGGCGGCGCAGACGCCGATGAACACGGCGGGCACCGGAGGGATGCCGAAGGCGATGGCCTTGCTGGTGCCGAAGGCGCCGAACATGCCGATCACCACCGCGTCGAGCACGACGATGACGGTGTTGAGCCGATTGAACACTCCGGCCAGCAGCATCCCGAACAGCGACGCACCCGTGGCGGTCAGCAGGTACCAGTTGCTGTGCAGGGTGGCGGGCGGCTGACCGAGCAGGATGTCGCGGATGAGGCCTCCGCCCATCCCGATCATGATGCCGATGATCGCGACGCCCAGCCAGTCCAGGCGGCGCTGACCCTGGAATCCCGAGGCGAACATCGCGCCCTGCACGCCGCCGAGTCCGACGCCGAGCAGATCGGCCCACAGGGGAATGGTGAACAGCGGTTCGGTCACCCGTCTATTCTTCCGCACGGAGGATAATCGTTAGGTGCCGACCTACCGAGACGAAGCGGTGATCCTGCGCACTCACAAGCTCGGTGAGGCGGATCGCATCGTCACCATGCTCTCCCGCAGGCACGGCAAGCTCCGGGCCGTGGCCAAGGGCGTGCGGCGCACCTCGTCGAAGTTCGGCTCGAGGCTCGAGCCGTTCATGGTCGCCGATGTGCAGCTCTACCAGGGCCGCTCGCTCGACATCGTGCAGCAGGCGGAGTCGCTGGGCTCCTACGGCAGCGACATCGCGGTGCACTACGACCGGTTCACCGCGGCGAACGCCATGGTCGAGACGGCCGACCGCCTGAGCGACGCGGAGGCCACGCCCGAGCAGTACCTGCTGCTGGTCGGCGGCCTTCGCGCACTGGCACGCGGCGAGCACGCTGCGCGCAGCATCCTCGACTCCTACCTGCTGCGCGTCATGGCGCTGTCGGGCTGGGCGCCCTCGCTCGGGGACTGCGCGCGGTGCGGGGCTCCGGGGCCGCATGCGAACTTCGTCGGCCAGCTCGGCGGCATGGTGTGCCGTGCGGATGCTCCGGCCGGCAGCCCTCGGATCGCCGAGCGGACGCTCGGGCTGCTGCGGTCGCTGATGGCGGGGGAGTGGGAGGTCATCGACGCCGCATCGCCGATCGAGACGTCCGCGGCGTCCGGCCTCATCGCGGCATACGCCCAATGGCATCTCGAGCGCGGCATCCGCTCGCTCGCCCACCTGGAAGGAACCCGGTGACCCCCAAGCCGTACACGCACAAGGACGCCGTCGCCTACCGGCCGCTGGACTGGACCGGGGTGCATCCGCCCGCGTTCCCGAAGGTGCCCGAGCACGTCGCGATCGTCATGGACGGCAACGGCCGCTGGGCCAACCGGCGAGGTCTGAACCGGATCGAGGGGCACAAGGCGGGCGAGGAGGTGCTGCTCGACGTCGTCGCCGGGGCCATCCAGGCGGGCGTGAAGCACCTGTCGGTGTACGCGTTCTCCACCGAGAACTGGGCGCGGTCGCCCGAAGAGGTCCGCTTCCTGATGGGATACAACCGCGACGTGCTGCACCGTCGCCGCGACCAGCTCAACGAGTGGGGCGTGCGGGTGCGCTGGGCCGGTCGCAAGCCGCGCCTGTGGGGCTCGGTGATCAAGGAGCTCCAGTACGCCGAGCAGCTCACCCGCGGCAACGACGTGCTCACGCTGACGATGTGCGTGAACTACGGAGGCCGGGTCGAGCTCGTCGACGCGATGCGGTCGATCGCGGCCGAGGTCGCGGCGGGCCGGGTCAAGCCCGGCGCCATCACGGAGAAGACGATCCGCCGGCACCTCTACGTCCCCGACATGCCCGACGTCGACCTGTTCCTGCGCAGCTCCGGCGAGCAGCGCACCTCCAACTTCCTGCTCTGGGAGTCCGCGTACGCCGAGATGGTGTTCCTCGACGCCCTGTGGCCGGACTTCTCCCGCGAGGAGCTGTGGCGCGCCATCGGCGTCTACCTGTCCCGCGACCGCCGGTTCGGCGGCGCCGTGAACGCGCCCGATCAGGCCTGAGCGCGCAGCCAGCGCTCGGTCTCGCGCGGATGCCGGAGCCGCACGATGGTCAGGTGCGGGAAGCGCGCCTCGATCCCCGGCATGCGCTCGTCCCACTTGCGCAGCGTCCGTGTCTGCCAGAGCAGGATGTTCTCCTCGGGGTCGCGGCGGAACATGCTGGCGAGTCCCCGCTCGGTGTTGCCGTTCCACAGCCGGGTGCGCAGGAGGTGCCGTGACGTCGTGCGGCGGATGAGACGCGAGCGCACGACGTGGTAGGGGTAGTCGAGCCACAGCGCCAGCTGCGCCCGCGGAGCGAGGATCTCGTCGGTGCCGCGGCTCGTGTACTGCCACTCGGTGACCCAGCGCTCCTCGGCGGCGAAGGCGCGCACGTCGTCGAGGAACTCCGGTCGAGGGACCCAGCCTGCTCCGTGGAAGAGGCCGTCGATCTCGATGTGGCGCAGTCCCCACTGGGCTTCGATGCGCCGGGCGAGCGACGTCTTGCCCGAGCCCGTGACACCGGCGACGAGCACGCGGTCCGGAGGGGACGGCAGCGGATCGTCGGCGGACAGCATCCGTGAATCCTATCGGCGGAATAGGGCACAGCCGCATGCTGTTGGATGAGAGTGTGACTGAACCCATCTCGATCGACATCTGGTCTGACATCGCCTGCCCCTGGTGCTACATCGGCAAGCGCAATCTCGAGAAGGGGCTCGACGCGGTCTCGGGGGACGAGGACGTCCCTCGGGTGAACATCACCTTCCATTCCTTCGAGCTGTCTCCCGACACCCCCGTCGACTTCGACGGCGACGAGGTGGACTTCCTCGCCGGGCACAAGGGCATGCCCCGCGCCCAGGTCGAGCAGATGCTGTCGCACGTCACCGGGGTCGCCGCCGACGCGGGCCTCGAGTACCGCTTCGATCTGCTGCAGCACACGAACACCGTCAAGGCCCACGAGCTGCTGCACTTCGCCAAGGCGAAGGGCCTGCAGCACGAGATGGAGGAGCGGCTGATGTCGGCCTACTTCACCGAGGGCAGGCACGTGGGCCGCATCGACGATCTCGTCGAGCTCGCCGCAGAGGTCGGCCTGGATGCCGGCGAGACGCGCGAGGCGCTCGAATCGGACCTGTACCTGCCGGCCGTGCGCCAGGATCAGGCGCAGGCCCGGGCCTACGGCATCCAGGGCGTCCCGTTCTTCGTCATCGACGGCCAGTACGGCATCTCGGGGGCCCAGCCGCCGGCCGCGTTCGAGAACGTGCTGCGCGATCTGTGGGCGAAGCGCGGAGAGGACGAGACGGAGCCGGCCGCCGTCTAGCCGAGCAGGGCGATCAGCGAGCCGATGAGGTTCGCCCGCCAGACCGCCCAGTCGTGGCCCGCGTCGAACGGCGACAGCGTGACGCGGCGACCCGCGGTGCGCGCGTCGGCGCTCAGTGCTGCGGACAGCGCGGCCGCGTCGCCGAGCATGTCGCCTTCGAAGGTTCCCGCCTGCAGCTCGATCGACCTCCAGCCGCTCGCGGCGGCGAGCGCATCGTGCACGTCGAAGCGCCACAGCGACGGAGACTGCGCGATCGCATGGCCCACGCGCCCCGCGGAGAGCGCGAGCGTCCACAGCGCGGCGATGCCGCCGAGGCTCTGCCCCGACACGATCGTGTCCTCGCCGCGCGTGCTCACGTTCCATCCGCCCTCGACGAGCGGCAGCAGGAGGTCGATCACGACGTCGACCTGACCGCCGGGGACTCCGAGGCTCTCCCAGCGGTGCTCGGCGTCCCCGGCGTCGAGCATGGCGACGTGCACAGGCGGGAGGATGCCGGAGGCGATCAGCGCATCGAGGATCGGCGGCAGCTCACGTCGCCACACGTCGCCGTCGAAGAGCAACAGCAGCGGGGTCGGCGCCGTGGCTCCGACCGGGACGTAGATCCATGCCCGGTCGCGGCCGGCGAGCTCGACGGCGTCGAGCCGGGAGACCCCGTCAGCCGCAGGGAGGCCGCGCCAGTGCTCGACCGGCGCGGCCGTCCCTGCCCCGACCGACGAGATCTCGCCGCGCGATCCGGAGACGGTCGTCGTGCCGCGTCCGTCGACCTCGGCGGCTGACATCGCGGCGAGCAGCACCGGGCGGCGGCCCTCGGCGGTCCGCCACGGCGGGGTCCCCTCGTCGTGCCGCACGGCGATCCGGTACGAGGCGCGCAGGGCCGCGGGCAGCCGCAGCGTGATGGTCCACAGGTCGGAGTCGTCCAGGCGCGTGAGCTCGGCCCGAGCGGGATCCGCATGATCGAACACGGGGTTCGTCCACAGCAGCACGGTCCGGGCGCCGGGCGCCTCGACCACCCAGGTCCACAGTGAGGAGCCGGGGTCGCCGGGGTCGGCGACGATGCGCGGGTTGGGGTGCGACAGCGCCTCGCGGGCGACGGCGGCGCGCTGCGCTGGCACGGCCCACGCATGCTCGATCGGGCCGGGCACGCGCTGCATCCGGGGCTCGTCGCTGTGCGGCGGAAAGCCCCGCTCCCGGTGGGCGCGCCCCAGGCGGTCGTGCTGGATGCGCCCGTCGACGGCGCTCACGACGTCCTCGAGACCGCGGAGCGGGGATCGAGCGGGACGACCAGGGGCGTCGCCGTGACCGGGTCGTCGATCACCAGTGCGCGCAGGCCGAACACCTCCTGCAGCAGTTCCGGGGATATCACCTCGGGCGGCGTCCCGCTCGCGATCACCGCACCGTCCTTCATCACGATCATGTGCGTGGCGTAGCGCGCCGCCTGATTGAGGTCGTGCAGCACGGTGACGACGGTCTTGCCCTCTTCGTGGAGCTGACGCAGCAGCTCCATGAGCTCGTACTGATGCGCGATGTCGAGGAAGGTCGTCGGCTCGTCCAGCAGCATGATCGGCGTCTGCTGAGCGAGCAGCATCGCGACCCACACCCGCTGGCGCTGACCGCCGGAGAGCTCGTCGACGAGCCGGTCGGAGTGCTCGAGCAGGTGCGTGGCCGCGAGCGCCTCGTGCACGGCCTCCTCGTCGGAGAGCCGCCACTGCTGGAGCAGCGACTGATGCGGCGAGCGGCCACGGCCGACGAGATCGGCGACCCGGATGCCGTCGGGGGCGATCGAGCTCTGGGGCAGCAGGCCGAGCTCGCGGGCGAGCGCCTTGGACCGCAGGGTCCGGAGGGAGCGGCCGTCGAGCAGGACCCGGCCGACGGCCGGCTCGAGCACCCGCGCGAAGGCGCGCAGCAGCGTGGACTTGCCGCATCCGTTCGGTCCGATGATCGCCGTGAACGACCTGTCCGGGATGCCGACGGTGAGACCCGCGGAGATGGTGCGCCGGTCGTAGCCGAGCGTGATGTCCTCGGCGGACAGGCGCGGCGGCGCGGGAGGCGGGGTCATCGGGTGGCTCCTGTCGGGGTTCGGGACTCGCGGACGAGCAGGACGATGAGGTACACGCCGCCGACGCAGATGGTGAGCAGCCCGACCGGGACCGGTCGGTAGAGCACGGACAGCACCTGCGACGCCAGGTGCGCGGCGCTGAGCAGCGCGGCGCCCATCGCCCCCGCCGCCAGGATGCTGACCCCCGGTGTCCTCGCGGTCCGGCGCGCGAGCTGCGGCGCGACGAGCGCGATGAAGCCGATGGGGCCGGCGGCCGCGGTCACGAGCGCGGTGGTCGCGACGCCGACGGTGAGAAGCGCCAGGCGTGCGGCGCCGACGCGGGTTCCGTGAGTGGCGGCGGTGTCGTCGCCGAGCTCGAGACTGCGCAGCGCCGGGGAGAGCGCGAGGGTCGCGAGGACGATGACGGCGGCGATCGTCAGCGACGGCGTGAGGGTGGTCCAGGTCACCTTGCTCAGCGAGCCCGCGCCCCAGAACCCGACCTGCATGGCGTCGCGCACGTCGGCGCGGGTGATGAGATAGGCGTTGACGGAGCCGAGCGCCGCCGCCACGGCGATGCCGACGATGATGAGGCGGAAGCCCTGCACGCCGCGACGATAGGCCAGCAGGTACACCGCCAGGGCGGTGATCAGGCCGCCGGCGATGGCGGCGACGGCGATCGTCCAGGAGCGCTGGGCGCCCAGCACCAGCATCACCACGACCACTGCGGTGTACGAGCCCGCATCGAAGCCGATCACGTCGGGGGAGCCGAGCGGATTGCGCGTCAGGGACTGGAAGATCGCGCCGCCGATCCCGAGCAGGACGCCGAAGAGCACCGCGGCGATCGCGACGGGCAGACGCCACTCCCGCACCACCTTCGCCGTGAAGTCGTCGGCGCCGCCGGTCAGGGCGGCGGCGACATCGGCGGGCGTGAGCGGGTAGTCGCCGAGGAACACGGCGGCGTAGGCCATCCCCATCGCGATCGCGAGGAGCACGAGCGAGGTCGTGGCCAGCCGCAGGCCGATGCGTCCGGACGCGATCCTGGTGCGGATCCGGACGGAGCGATAGCCGTGGTCGATGCCCGCGGCGGTCACAGTCCGCTCGCCTTCCTCCGTCGCACCAGCGCGATCAGCACCGGCGCCCCGATCACGGCCGTCACGATGCCGACCTCCATCTCGCCGGGGCGTGCGACGACGCGTCCGATGACGTCGGAGACGAGCAGGAGCACCGGCGCGGCGAGGGCCGTGCCCGCGATGATCCAGCGCTGGTCGGGGCCGGTGAACCACCGCACGACGTGCGGGACCATCAGGCCGATGAACGCGATGCCTCCGGTCAGCGCGGTGGCGCCTCCGGCGAGCAGGGTCACCGCGACCAGACCCAGCACCCGGGTGCGCAGCACGCTGGTGCCCAGAGAAGCGGCGAGATCGTCCCCGAGCGCGACGGAGTTCAGCGGACCGGACAGCAGCACGGCCAGCGCGAGGCCGGCGAGGAGGAACGGCAGCACGGACATCGTGTCGTCGAGGTCCCCTCGGGCGATCGACCCGATCCCCCAGTTGTGCACCGCGCGGAAGGTGTCCTCGTCGATGAGCGTGAGGAAGGTGGAGACGCCGCGCAGCACCGCGCCGAGCGCGACGCCGGCCAGCACCATGGTGATCGGCGACGCGCCCCGACCGGTCGTGCCGATCACCCACACCAGGAGGGTGGCGGCCGCGGCGCCGGCGAAGGAGTACCAGATGTACCCCGTGATGCCGCTCATGCCGAAGATCCCCACGCCCACGGTGACGGCGAAGCCGGCTCCCGCGTTCACGCCGAGGATCCCGGGGTCCGCGAGCGGGTTCCTGGTCATCGCCTGGATGACGGCCCCGGCGACCCCGAGCGCCGCTCCGGCGAGCACGCCGAGGAGCGTGCGCGGCATCCGCTTGGTCCACACCACGATCGAGGCGTCGCCGCCGTCTGGGTGGATCAGGGCCGACCACACGTCGGAGAAGGGGAGCGGATTGGCGCCGACCCAGAGGCTCAGCAGGAGCGCGACGACGAGAGCGGCGAGCAGGAGGGCGAACCCGGTCGCGCGCCGGCGCCGGAGCCCGGTGACCGCCGACGCGGTTCGGGCGGGCGCCGCAGCTGCGACCGGGTTCGCCGTCATGGTCCTCCTCAGCCCGCGAGGGCGCTCTGGAGCGCGGGCGCGATCTGAGTGACCGCCCAGGTGCCGGAGAGCGGTCCGCTGCGCGCGAGCGCCCACGGCATGTTGCCGGTGTGCTCGACGCCGTCGATCACGAAGGTGCCCTCCGTGGCGCGGTTGTCGACCAGCACGAGGTGACCGTCCTTCACGGCCTGGAGGTTCTGGAACAGGGGCTGCTCGGTGATGTCGGCGTAGTTGCCGTCGGAGTTGTCGGAGAACAGGATGACGTCGGCGTCGAGGGCCGAGAGCAGCTCCTCGCTCACCTCCTGCCGGTAGGTGAACTGCGAGGCGCCCGGGTTCTCGGCGAAGCCCATCCGCTCGAAGACCGACTCGGCGGGGCTTCCGACCGTGGAGTGGTACTGCAGCCCGCCCTCTTCGCCGTAGTACACGAGGTAGGTCGCGGTGAGCCCTGCGAACTCGGGGTTGTCCGCGCGGAAGTCGGCGTAGAACCGCTCCTCCTCGTCGAGGGCCTGCTCGGCCGCGTCCTGCAGGTCGAGGGCCTCGCCGATCTGGCGGATGCTGTCGGCCCAGTCGTTCGCCACGCTCTGCTCCGTGCCGCCCTTCTGCGCCGTCGCGAGGACCGGCGCGATCGACGACAGCTTCTCGTAGTCGCCGGCGAGGTCGGCGCCGAGCACGATGATCAGGTCGGGCTTCGCGGCCGCGATCTGCTCGACCGGGTACTGGGTGTCCCCGGTCGTGAAGCGGTTGGGGATCTCCTGGCTCAGCGCGTCCTCGAGCCACACGTCGGTGGCCCACTCGCTCGCGATCACCGGGGTGACGCCGAGCGCGGCGAGCGCCTCGGCGTCGTCCTGCGACGGGGTGACGGCGGCGATGCGCTCCGGACGCTTCTCGAGCGTCGTGGTGCCCCACTGCGTCTCGAGATCGAGCGGGTAGGACGTCGTGCCCTCCGCCGCGGGCACGAGCCCCTCGGCGGCGGCGTCGGAGGCGGACGAGGTCGAGCTCTGCTGCGGGGTTCCTGCACAGGCGGTCAGCGCGACGAGGCCCGCGAGCACGAGAGTGCTGAGGGCGCCGGCGCGCGCACGAGTGATGGTCATGTCGTTCCTTCTTGGAGGCGGGGCCCGTTCGGGACAGACGGGCGGGGCGTCACGGCCCAGCGATCCACATTAGGTGAGGGTAGCCTAAGGGATGGCGTCGTCTGCGACAGACTGCGTGCAGAATGCGACAAGCCGCACAGGAGGACAGTGATGCGGATCCCGCCGGTCGAGATATCCGAGAGAGTGCACCGGACGAGGTCCGTGCTGCTCTGGCAGGCCCGCGGCCGTTCGCGCTGCGAGCTCGACGGCGCCTCCGACGAGCTCGCCGAGGGGCATGCGCTGTGGATCCCCGCCGGGGTCGTGCACGCGCTGCACATCGGAGAGGACGCGGTCGTCCTGCCGCTTCACCTGCGCGCGAGGCCGGCCGCCGGTCTGCTGCGCACCCCCACCTGGATCTCCGTCGACGCCGAGCTGCGCACGATGATCCTCGCCCTGCTGCAGGTGCAGAACTCGATCATCCGTCCCGACGTCGACCTCGAGCGACGCCTCCTGCAGATGCTCCAGGAGCGTGCGGTGCCGCCGACGGGGCTGCCGATGCCGGTGTCGTCCTCCGCACGCTCCATCGCCGAGAGGCTGCGCGACGATCCCGCTCTCGGCGCGCCCGTCGCGGCTCTCGCCTCGGCGCACCACGTCTCGGCCCGGACGGTCGAGCGCGCCTTCCTCTCCGAGACGGGCATGACCCTGCAGGAATGGCGGGGGCGGCGACGGATGGAGGTCGCCGGCTCTCTGCTGCGCCGCGACGACTCGCCCGCGATCGTCGCGGCACGGGTCGGATACCGCGACCAGTCCGCGTTCCGGCGTGCCTTCAAGAAGCACTACGGGATGACGCCCTCCGGCTACGCCCTTCGGCATGCGGTAGGGCGCTGAGGAGCCGGCGGTCAGGCCTGCGGACGCCAGATCACGGCGCCGCTGGGACCCGTTTCGGCGGTGCGGACGAGAGGGCGGACGCCTTCCGCCGTGGAGATGCCCTGGGCTGCAGCGGCGCCGGCGATCTGCTCGCGCAGCTTCGCCCACGCCTTCATCCCGTTGAGGGTGCCGGCGAACTCGATGGCGCGCGTGATCGACACCCGGCTGCCGTCGGCGACCGGAGTCACGCCGTAGACGATGTCGTCGTCGTTGTAGTGCGTCTGAGCCCAGGTGCCGTCGTCGAGGCGGCGCACGCGCTTGCCGGCCTCGATGATGGGGCCCACGATCGCCCTCGCCGTGGAGTCGTCCGTCGCGAGAGTCAGGGTGGCTCCCAGACCATCTCCCGATGCCTGCTGGCCCTTCTTGGCCGCTGCCTTGGCGGCTGCGTGCTCAGCGCCGGCGCGACGCGCCTTGCGCTTCAGGATCCTGCCGACGATCGGCAGGACGATGACGAGCGCGAGAAGGACGTAGATGAGGATGACGACAGGCTGATCCATACGACCAACGTATCGATCGGTCGAAACAGGATGCGAGTCAGCGGGTGAGGGCGGCCTCGATCGCGGCGACGATCTCCGGCGCGTCCGGCTTCTGCTTGGGGCGGAAGCGCTGCACCGAGCCGTCGGGGGAGACGAGGAACTTCTCGAAGTTCCACTCCACCCGTCCGGCCTTGCCGCCGGCATCCGGAGTCTCCTTGAGCGCCTTGTACAGCTCGGCGGCGTTCTTGCCGTTGACCTTCACCTTGTCGTTGATCGGGAAGGTGACGCCGTAGGTGACCGAGCAGAACTCGAGGATCTGCTCCACCGAGCCCGGCTCCTGCCCGAAGAACTGGTTGCAGGGGAATCCGATGACGCTGAAGCCGCGGTCGCCGTAGAGCCGCTGCAGCTCTTCGAGCTGCTCGTACTGCGGAGTGAGACCGCACTTGGAGGCCACGTTCACGACGAGGACGACGTCGGCGCCGAGGTCGTCGAGCGTCTTCTCCGTCCCCTCGGCGTCGGCGAACGGGATGCTGCGCACAGAAGCGGGATCGGTCATATCCACAGCTTAGGTCGCTGAGCCCGGGGCGGCTCCGCGTCTGGGAGAATGGAGGGGTCATGACTGTCGCCACCGCACCCGCCCGCCCGCTCCGCATCGGACCGATCGATCTCGACGTCCCGGTCGTGCTCGCTCCGATGGCGGGCATCACCAACACCGCGTTCCGCCGGCTCTGCCGCGAGTACGGCGCCGGTCTCTACGTGAGCGAGATGATCACCTCCCGCGCGCTGGTCGAGCGCAACGAGAGCACCATGCGGCTCATCCGCCACCACGAGTCGGAGACGCCGCGGTCGATCCAGCTCTACGGGGTCGACCCGAAGACCATCGCCGACGCCGTGCGCATCATCGTCGCCGAGGACCACGCCGACCACATCGACCTGAACTTCGGCTGCCCGGTGCCCAAGGTCACCCGCCGCGGGGGAGGGGCGGCCCTGCCCTGGAAGAGCCGTCTCTTCGCAGACATCGTGACCCAGGCCGTCGAGGCCGCGGGCGACATCCCGCTCACCGTGAAGATGCGCAAGGGCATCGATCACGATCACCTGACGTTCATCGAGGCCGGGCGCGCCGCCGAGGACGCGGGCGCCGCCGCGGTGGCCCTGCACGCACGCACCGCCGGCGAGTACTACTCCGGTCACGCCGACTGGAACGCGATCGGCGAGCTCAAGCAGGCGGTGACCAGCATCCCGGTGCTCGGCAACGGCGACATCTGGTCGGCCGACGACGCGGTGCGCATGATGGAGCAGACCGACTGCGACGGCGTCGTCGTCGGACGCGGATGCCTCGGCCGCCCCTGGCTGTTCGGCGACCTCGCCGCGGCCTTCGGTGCGGAGTCGACCCCGGTCGACGCGACCCTCGGCTTCGTCGCCGACGCCTTCCGCCGGCACGCCGAGCTCCTCGTCGAGTTCTTCGACGACGAGGACCACGGATGCCGCGACGTCCGCAAGCACGTGGCCTGGTACTTCAAGGGCTATCCGGTGGGCGGCGACATCCGCACCGGCCTGGCGACGGCGTCCAGCCTGCAGGACATCGACGACCTGCTCGGCCAGCTCGACCGCGACGCCCCGTACCCCGGAGCGGATGCCGAGGGCCAGCGCGGCCGTGCAGGGCGCCCCAAGCGCACGGCTCTGCCCGACAAGTGGCTGGAGTCCCGCGAGATCGGCGAGTCGACCTCGGAGATGATGCGTGGAGCGGAGATCGAGAACAGTGGTGGCTGACCCGCAGGCGGGCCCGGGGGGCCGACGGACGGACGGGTACGATGCGCGCGACGCCGAGCGCTTCTTCGCCGAGACGCACCGCTCGGAGCGCGACGACTTCGCCCGCGACCGGGCGCGGGTGCTGCACTCCGCCGCCCTGCGCCGGCTCGCGGCCAAGACGCAGGTGCTGAGCCCCGCGAGCACGGCCGACTTCGCGCGCAACCGGCTCACGCACTCGCTCGAGGTCGCCCAGGTCGGGCGCGAGCTCGCGACGGCCCTCGGCGTCTCGGCCGACGTCGTCGACACCGCCTGCCTCAGCCACGACCTCGGCCACCCGCCCTTCGGCCACAACGGCGAGCGTGCGCTCAACGAGTGGGCCGAGGACATCGGCGGCTTCGAGGGCAACGCCCAGTCGCTGCGCATCCTCACCCGGCTCGAGGCGAAGGTCCTCGACGACGACGACCGCTCGGTCGGACTCAACCTCACGCGGGCCAGCCTCGACGCGACGTGCAAGTACCCGTGGACGGCGGACAGCCCGGTCCCCGACCCGGGCGGCCGGCTGAAGTTCGGCGTCTATCTCGACGACGAGCCGGTGTTCCGCTGGATGCGCGAGGGCGCTCCCGGCCGGCTGCGCTGCATCGAGGCCGAGATCATGGACCTCTCCGACGACATCGGCTACTCGGTGCACGACTTCGAGGACGCGATCGTCAACGGCTACGTGGACGTCGCCCAGCTGTCCGATCCGCGCGAGCACGAGGCGCTGATCGATCGGGTCCAGCAGTGGGTGGGCTACGACTTCACGCGGGACGAGCTCGCGGACGGGCTGTACCGTCTCGCCGGTCAGCCGATGTGGCTGACGTCCTTCGATCGCTCCCGTCAGGATCTGGCACGGCTGAAGAACCTCACCAGCGACTTCATCGGCCGCTTCGCCAGGGCCGCCGTCTCGGCCACCCGGGAGGCGTACGCGGGGCCCGCGCTGGTCCGGTACAACGCGCACGTGGTCGTGCCGCGCGTCGTGGAGACCGAGATCGCGGTGCTCAAGGGCATCATGGGTCAGGCGATCGTCACGATCGACGCCCGCAAGGGCGTCTACAAGGAGCAGCGGCGCGTGCTCACGCGCCTCGCCGACGCGCTGTGGTCGACGGATGCGATGTGGTCGGCCGGGGCCGACGTGCTCGAGCCGGCCTTCGCCGCGGACTTCGTCGCGGCCACGACGGACGCCGAGCGCGCCCGGGTCGTCGTCGACCAGATCGCGAGCCTCACCGATCAGAGCGCGATCGACTGGCACAACCGGCTGGTGGGCGAGATCGACCCCGCCGAGGTCGGCATCTGGACCCCGCGGCACGCCCGTCCCGGCGCACGCCGTGCCGCGCCCGCCGAGCGTCGGGCCGCCGCAGAGGTGCGCTGATGCCGCGCATCCGCCAGGCCGACGTCGACGAGGTCAAGGCCCGCACGAACATCGCCGACATCGTCGGCGAGCGCGTGGCGCTGAAGTCCGCGGGCGTCGGGTCGCTCAAGGGACTGTGCCCCTTCCACGACGAGAAGAGCCCGAGCTTCCACGTCCGTCCGCAGGTCGGCTACTACCACTGCTTCGGCTGCGGCGAGTCCGGAGACGTCTACTCCTTCCTGCGCGAGATGGACCACGTCAGCTTCACCGAGGCGGTCGAGCGGCTGGCCGGGCGCATCGGCTACACGCTGCACTACGAGGACGGGGGAGCGGCGCCGGAGACGAGCGGCCGCGCCCGGCTCTACGCGGCGAACACCGCCGCGGCGGAGTTCTTCCGCGCACAGCTGCTGTCTCCGGACGCCGAAGCAGGGCGCCGGTTCCTCGGCGAGCGGGGCTTCGACGCCGGGGCCGCGGCGCACTTCGGGGTCGGCTTCGCGCCACGGGGCTGGGACGGGATGCTCAAGGCCCTCTCCGCCGAGGGCTTCACGCGCGAGGAGCTCAGCACCGCGGGACTCGTCTCGACCGGGCAGCGCGGCGTCTACGATCGCTTCCGCGGACGGCTGGTGTGGCCGATCCGCGACGTGTCGGGGCAGACCATCGGCTTCGGCGCCCGCAAGCTCTTCGACGACGATCAGGGGCCGAAGTACCTGAACACCCCGGAGACGCCGATCTACAAGAAGGCGCAGGTGCTCTACGGACTCGACCTGGCCAAGAAGGACATCGCGCGGGGCGATCCCCGGAGGGTCGTCGTCGTCGAGGGCTACACGGACGTGATGGCCTGCCATCTCGCCGGCCTCACCACGGCCATCGCCACCTGCGGCACGGCCTTCGGGACCGAGCACATCAAGGTGCTGCGGCGCGTGATGGGCGACGACAACGCCTCGGGCGAGGTGGTCTTCACGTTCGACGGCGACGAGGCGGGACAGAAGGCGGCGCTGCGCGCGTTCACCGAGGACGAGCGCTTCAAGGCGCAGACGTTCGTCGCCGTCGCCCCCGACGGACTGGACCCGTGCGACCTGCGCCTCCAGCGCGGAGACGCGGCCGTCCGCGGCCTCATGGACGCCAAGCTGCCGATGTTCGAGTTCGCCATCGACCGCAAGCTCGCCGCCTTCGATCTCGCCACGGTCGAGGGGCGCGTCGGCGCCCTCCGCGCTGCGGCGCCGATCGTCGCCGAGATCAAGGACCCGCTGCTGCGCCCCGGCTACGAGCGCGTGCTCGCCCGGAGACTGGGCATGGATCCGAACGAGGTGCACAGCGAGGTCCGCCGGTCCGGCCGGGGCTCCTCCAATCCCGCGCACCGTCAGGACCCCGCCCCCGGAGAGGAGCCCTCCGGCTCCTCCGGTCTCGTCCCGGTCACGCTGGCGAGCCTGCCGCGGACCGCGGAGGTCGCGCTGGAGAGGGACGCGCTGATGGGGGCGCTGCAGTACGGGCACCAGATCGATCAGACCCTGCTGGCCAGGGCGCTGGCCGGCCCGTTCCGCACACCCGGTCTCGACGCGGTTCGCGAGGCGGTGGCATCCGCTCCCGACCGCACGCGAGCCGGCTGGGTCACCGATGCCGTCAATGCGGTGCGGGAGCCGTTCCGCTCTCTCGGCGGCGAGCTGCTGATGCGGCCCTTCCCGGCGCGGGACGAGGCGGGCGCCGTGACGTCCGCGACCGACCTGTGCCGTCGCCTGATCCTGCGCAGCCTCGACGACGAGAAGAACGAGCTGCTCGGCGCGGTGCAGCGGGTGCCCGCCGACTCCGACGGCGGTCGCGCGCTGCGCGTGCGCCTGAGGGATCTCGACGTCGAGCGTCAGCGCTTCGCCGAGTCGTAACCCGGCCCGTCGCCGCACCCACGGCAGGATGGAACCATGTCCCGCAGGCACGACCCCACCCACGCGATCGACTGCTCGGATCTGGTGATCGACCGTGCGGGCCACGGCTCGCCCACCAGGGCCGTGGACGGCGTGAGCTTCACGCTGACCCCGGGAGGCCTGATCTGCGTCGCCGGTCCCACGGGTTCGGGGAAGTCGTCGCTGGTGCTCGCGCTCGCGGGCTCCACCGACCCCTCCGTGCGGATCGTCGGCGGAGCCGCATACGTGTGCGGTGTGGACGTGCGCCGTCCCGGACGCAAGCACCGGGTGCTCACCTACCGCACCGGCTTCGTTCCGCAGGGCGCCGGCGCCGATCTGCCGCCGCGGCTCACCGTGCAGGAGGTGATCGCCGAGCCGATCCTGATGCGCGAGAAGAGGGTCAACACGAAGGCGCTGTCGATCCGCGTGGCGACCCTGCTCGACGAGCTGCATCTGCCGCTGGGCACCGCGGCGAAGTTCCCCTACGAGCTCAGCGCAGGCATGCGCCAGCGGGTCGCGATCGCGCGCTCCTTCGTGCTGGAGCCGCGCGTGCTGATCGCCGATGAGATCCTCGCCAACCTCGACCTCGAGGTCCGGCCCGTCGTCTTCGACGCGATCACACGGCGCCGCAAGGAGCAGGGGATGGGCGCGCTGCTCGTCACGAACGACGCCGACTTCATCCGCGAGCTCAACGCGGAGACCCTGATGCTGAAGGGCGGCCACGTCGTGGCCAGAGGGGTCGGCAAGGACCTGCTGTGGGCGCCCAACGCGGAGGCGGATTCGCAGCCCTGAGCCGGCGCCCGGTCGACACGCCCGACGTGCGGTCCGTGTCACGAGCACGGTTCGGAGTTTGCTAAGCTTGTCGAGTTGCCCGCTGAGCGGCGCACATTCCTCGGTAGCTCAATTGGCAGAGCAGCCGGCTGTTAACCGGCAGGTTCTTGGTTCGAGTCCAAGCCGGGGAGCCAAGACCCCCGGCCTTCCTCAGAAGGCCGGGGGTTCTCCCTTTCCCACCGCAGTCGATGAAGGCCTGGGCGGATGACACTCTCCCCGCAGTTCGCGCAGCTCGGCGCGCTGCTCCTCGAAGCGGGATTCTCCGCGACGGACACGCGCGACTCGCTGGAGGAGGTCCGCGAGCGCATCGCCCCCGAGGAGGAGCTCTCCTTCGCGGTGCTCCCTGCGGCCGTCTTCGTCTCCCCGCTCGACGGCGCGCAGCCCGCGGTGCTCCGGATGTCCTTCGCATCCTCCCTGTCGACCAGGCAGTCGGCGATGGTGAGCCGGATGACGCACCGGCTCCGCGACGGGGCGATCTCCCTGGAGCAGGCGTTGGGTGCGGAGCAGGCGCGCATCAGGGCCGCTGCGATGCGGATGCCGCTGCTGCGCTGGATCTGCGGCAACGCCGTGATCGCCGGCGGGCTCGCCGTGCTGTTCCGGTGCCCGTGGTGGTCGGTGCTGGTCGCCGCGGCCGTCGCCGCACTGATGGGCGCCGTGGCGGTGCTGCTGCAGCGTGTCCGCCCCGCCGCGGCGATCGTGCCCTTCCTGATCGCGCTGCTCTCCACGGTCCTGGTGAGCGAGTCCGCATCCCTGCTCGGATACTCCTCGGTGCCGCTGTTCGCGGTGTGTGCGCCGATCGCCATCCTGGTGCCCGGCGCGCTCATCACGAACGCGCTGCTGGAGCTCACCGCGTCCGATGTGGTCACCGGCGCCTCCCGGCTCGTGTACGGCGTCGTGCAGCTGGGCTTCATGGCCGCGGGGATCGCGGCAGGAAGCGCCTGGATCGGCCTCTCGATCGACCAGGACTCGGCGTTCCTGCTCGCCGACGTCAGCGGCGTGATCAGCGCCGGTCCCGCCTGGGCGTCGGCTCCCTCGACCGCGTTCAGCTGGGCAGGGGTCGCGGCTCTCGCGATCGGAGTCAGCCTGGCGTTCGGCGCAGGCTACCGGCTCACCGCCGTCGGCATCGCGGCGATGGGCGTCGCCTACACGCTGCTCGTCGCCATCGCCCCGTTCGGAGGGAGCGCCGTCGCCACCGGCGCGACGGCGACCGTGCTCTTCGTCCTCGCGAGGCTCGTCGAGCGCTCGACGTTCGCGATCCCGGCGACCATCACCTTCCAGCCCGCCTTCCTGCTGCTCGTCCCCGGTACCGTCGGACTCGTCGCGATCACCTCGTCCGACGTCGTGCCGGTCGCCGGAGCCCTCGGCGTCTTCGTGAGCCTGTGCATCGGCACCAAGCTCGGATCCGTCATCGTGGACACGCAGTGGTGGCGGGTGTTCCGTCGCCGGAGCGACGCCCGCTGAGACGGCGAAGGCCCCGCCGTCACGGCGGGGCCTTCGTCTGCTGCGTGCGATCCGGTCAGAGGCCGGAACCCGCCAGCGAGCCGGTGGTCTGTCCGGCCGGGTCGGAGACGACGCACTGGATGACGCGGTCGTTCAGCTGCTCCCACGTGTCCTGCGTCGGGGTGATGGGGTAGACCTCGAGGGTCGACGAGTTGTAGTCGATGCCGATGAAGTTCGTGAAGGCGTCGCCGATGCACTCCTGCGAGGCGGCGTCGACCGCATCGCTGGAGAACTCGCCGTCGTCCATCTTGAGCTCGTAGTAGACCTCTTCGTCGTGCGGCTCCGAGCACGGGACCACGTCGGCGTCGGAGAGCAGGCCGGCGGCGCTCTCCATCTTGCAGTCGCCGACCTTCAGCGCGAAGATGTCGATGTTGGAGCTCTCGGTGACCTGGCCGGTCTCCTCGTCGCGGTCGGCGTCTCCCGATCCGCTGCCGAGAATGCTGTTCAGCGCGCTGCATCCGGTCAGCGCGAGCGAGAGCGCTGCCGCAGAGCCTGCGAGAGCGAGTGCGCGACGCGTGCGCAGTTTCATCATGTGTACCCCTCCAGAGACGTATGGTGCGCGGGCATGTGGATGCACGCCCGACCGTACGACGCTATCTCTGAAGAAGTCTGTGATGCAACTTGAAAACGCCTTTGATCAGGCTGGGAGCGTCACGCCTCCAGGTCGTCGATCCCGGGGGTCCAGCTGGCGCCGGGGCGACCCCAGCCGCGCTTGCGGGCGATCTTCTGCACGGTCTTCCAGTCGCCGTCGGACAGGCGGTCGACGTAGATGATCCCGTCGAGGTGATCGAACTCGTGCTGCATGATCCGGGCTCTCCACCCGTCGACGTCGATCGACACGGCCGCACCGTCGAGGTCGACGCCGGTCACCCGCACGCGCTCCGATCGGCGAAGCGGGAACCGCTCGCCGGGGAACGACAGGCATCCCTCCGACTCGAGGTCGGGGTCGGGGTCGCCCGGCTCCAGCGGCACCATCCACAGCTCGGGGTTGACGATGACGCCCCGCCAGGGCTGGTCGTCGTCATCGACGTAGGAGTACGTGTAGATCCGCAGCGGGACGCCGACCTGCGGGGCCGCGAGCCCGACTCCGGGAGCGGAGTCCATCGTCTCGAACATGTCGGCGACGAGGGTGCGGATCTCGTCGGTGATCTCGTCGACGACGGATGCGGGGGAGTGCAGGACGGGATCGCCCATGATGCGAATCGGAAGTACGGCCACGCCATAACCCTACTTGGGGGAAGGCGCCGGGTAGGGTCTTAGGGTGAGCATTTCGGTGTGGCTGAGCAGTGAGGACGTGGGCGAGCAGCTCGTCGGCGTGTTCAACAACCCCAAGCTCCTGCTCGGCATCCCGCTCGCCCTGGCCGGCGCCGTCTTCATGTCGCTGGGGGCGCAGTACCAGCACCGCGGGGTCGAGAAGGTCGAGCAGCTCAGCGGATCGGATGCCGCGACCGGGCTCAGCATCGACCAGGTCAAGAGGCTGCTCACCCGGCCATCCTGGCTGATCGGCACGCTGATGCTCGGGCTCGCGATCGTGTGCCAGCTCGCCGCGCTCTCGGTCGCGCCGCTGATCGTGGTGCAGCCGCTGGGCGCGATCGCCCTCGTGATCACCACCCTCATCAACGCGAGGGTGTCGGGGCACACGCCGACCCGGCAGTCGATCACGGCGATCGTGTGCTGCGTCGGAGGCATCTTCCTCTTCGTCTCGTTCGCGGCGATCTTCGCGACCGAGAAGGCGATCGCCGACGTGCAGCTGTTCACGATCCTGGCGATCCTGCTGGTCGTCATCATCGCGCTGGGCGCCGCCTGGCTGATCCTGCGGCATCGCATGCGGGCGCTGTTCTACGTGATCGGCGCCGGCATCCTCTACGGCTTCGTGGCCACCCTCGCCAAGGCGACCATCAGCCGCATCGAGAACGGCTCCTTCGGGTGGATCACCGTGGTGTGCGTGATCGCGCTCATCGCCGCCTCCGCGGTCGGCGCCTACTTCGTGCAGACCGCGTACAGCTCGGGCCCGCCCGACCTCGTCATCGCCGGCCTCACCGTCGTCGACCCGCTCGTGGCCGTGCTCATCGGCATGCTCGTGCTGGGCGAGGCGCAGGCGGCACCGCCGTGGGTGCTGGCGATCTTCGGGGTCGCCGGGGCCATCGCGGTGTTCGGAGTCGTGGGGCTGGCCAGATACCATCCGCAGGTGCTCAGCGAGAGCCAGGAGCTGGGCATCGAGCGCGGCTCGAACCCGTCCCCAGGGCCGGGAGAGCCGAAGGAGTAGACCGCACGCCGATCCGGATCCGGGCCGGCCGCGGAGCATCGCCCGGCGGCCGCCTGTCCTGCTCAGTACGCGGGATCGATCAGGTCGGAGGAGACCTCGGCCGCCGCGGCCTCGTCGACGAAGAAGATCGTGCGCTTGCGGCCCTTCGCTCCGGCCGCGGGAACGCTCGAATAGCTCGCGCCGGCGAGCGCGAGCCCGAGCGCAGACGCCTTGTCCGCGCCGGTGAGCACGAGCCAGACGCGCTTCGACGAGTTGAGCACGGGGCGGGTGAGGGTGACACGCTCCGGCGGAGGCTTGGGGGAGTCGCGGACCGGGAGAGCCGCGGCATCCGTCACCGTCACCTCGGGACGATCGGGGAAGAGCGACGCGATGTGCCCGTCGGGCCCGACGCCGAGGAAGCACACAGCGAACGACGGCCAGGGCTCCTCGTCGGAGCCGAAGCGCGCGAGCTCCGCCGCATAGGCCTCGGCCGCCTCGTCGAGAGTGAGCCCGCTGTCGGAGGTCGCGACCTCGTGGACGTTCTCTGCGGGGACGTCGATGTGGTCGAGGAGGGCCTCACGGGACTGCACCGAGTTGCGGTCGGCGTGCCCGCGGGGCACGAAACGCTCGTCGCCCCACCAGAAGTGCACGAGCGACCAGTCGATGTCGGCCGAGCGCGGGTTCTCCGCGGTCGCACGCAGCACCGCCCCGCCCATCGATCCGCCGGTCAGGGCGACGTGGGCGATGCGGCCGTTGCGCGTGCGGGCCCGCAGGCGTGTGACGAACCTGTCGGCCACCCGGGCCGCGAGCGCGGCCGGGGTGGCTTCGACGACGACCCGCTTCTCTGCGGACGCTGCCTGCATCGACATCATTCTCCTGTCTCGGGCGGACCCAGCTTCTCCCAGCCGTCGGTGATCACTCGACCGTACAGGACATCGGGATCGAGGCGCCGGAGCTCCTCGGCGAGGCACTCGCGGAGCGTCCGTCGCGGCAGGTGCAGATCGTGGTTCGGCTGGTCCGGCTGCGTGAGCACGGCGACGCCGGGGGCCGGACGCTCGAGCAGGATGTCTCCGGCGGCGCGGGTCAGGCGCACCGACTTGATCCCCTCCTGCCAGTGCTCCGGGTCCTCGTACGACCAGCGCACCGGCACCTCGAGGGCCATCTGCAGCCAGGCGGCGAGCAGGGCGGTGGACGGTGAGGCCGCGGCTCCGCGCACCTCCACCGCGGTGACCTCCTGATACGGAGGCTGGTCGAGGACGGCGGCCAGCTGCTCGCGCCAGTGGGTCAGCCGGGTCCACGCGAGATCGGTGTCGCCGGGGGCGTGGGTCTCGCCGAGCAGAGCCAGCCGGTCGCGCACGTCGGGAGCGGTCGCGGCATCCGTGATCCGCCTCTGCGCGATGCGGCCCAGCGGCGACTTCGACGGCGCCGTCGGCGCCTCCTCGGGCCACCAGGCGACCACGGGGGCGTCGGGGAGCAGGAGCCCGGTCACGAGGCTCTCCTCGTTGCTGGCCGCGTCGCCGTAGGCGCGCAGCACGACGACCTCGCTCGCCCCGGCGTCGCCGCCGACGCGGATCTGGGCGTCCAGGCGGGACTCGCCGGCGCCCGTGGTGAGCACGATGACGCGCATCGGGTGCTCGCGGGAGGCGTCGTTGGCGGCGTCGATCGCCGCCTCGGCGACGCCGTTGCGCGCCGAGATGACCAGGGTCAGGACGCGACCGAGGGCGACCGCGCCGCCCTCTTCGCGCACCTTCACGAGCTGCTTGGCGACCTGGCTGACGGTCGTGTCGGGAAGGTCGATGATCACGGGCGTCTCCAGACTCGTCCATCGCGGGCCAGCAGGGCGTCGGCGGATGCCGGGCCCCACGAGCCGGGTGCGTACTGCTCGACAGGGCCGCCCTCGGCCGCCCAGAACTTCTCCACCGGGTCGAGGATCTTCCAGGAGAGCTCGACCTCCTCGTGCCGCGGGAACAGCGGCGGGTCGCCCAGGAGGACGTCGAGGATCAGGCGCTCGTACGCCTCGGGGCTGGCCTCGGTGAACGCGTGGCCGTAGCCGAAGTCCATGGTCACGTCGCGCACGTTGGTGCCGTTGCCCGGGACCTTCGAGCCGAAGCGGATCGTGACGCCCTCGTCGGGCTGCACGCGGATGACGAGGGCGTTCTGGCCGAGCTCCGAGGTGTTGCTGCGGCCGAACAGGTGCTCGGGCGCGCGCTTGAACACGACGGCGACCTCGGTCACCCGGCGGCCGAGGCGCTTGCCGGTGCGCAGGTAGAACGGCACTCCCGACCAGCGGCGCGTGTCGATCTCGAGCTTGATCGCGGCGTAGGTCTCGGTCGCGGACTGCGGGTCCATGCCCTCCTCGTCGAGGAAGCCGGTCACCTTCTCGCCGCCCTGCCAGCCGCCCGCGTACTGTCCGCGCGCGGTGGCGAGGGGCAGGTCGTCTGGCACGTGCACGGCGGCGAGGACCTTCTCCTTCTCGGCGCGCAGGTGCTCCGCCGAGAGGCTGATGGGCTCCTCCATCGCGGTGAGCGCGAGAAGCTGCAGCAGGTGGTTCTGGATGACGTCGCGCGCGGCGCCGACGCCGTCGTAGTAGCCGGCGCGGCCGCCGACGCCGATGTCCTCGGCCATCGTGATCTGCACGTGGTCGACGTAGTTGCGGTTCCAGATCGGCTCGTACAGCTCGTTCGCGAAGCGCAGCGCCAGGATGTTCTGGACCGTCTCCTTGCCGAGGTAGTGGTCGATGCGGAAGATCGAGTCCGCCGAGAACGCGACCTCGAGGGCCTTGTTCAGCTCGCGGGCCGACTCCAGGTCGTGCCCGAAGGGCTTCTCGATGACCACGCGGCGCCAGCGGTCCTCGCCGTTCTCGTCGCCGACGAGACCCGAGTCCTTGAGCTGCTGCGCGACCACGGCGAAGGACTTCGGCGGGATCGAGAGGTAGAAGGCGTGGTTGCCCATCGTGCCCCGCTCGATGTCGAGCTGGTCGACCGTCTCACGGAGCTTGGCGAAGGACTCGGGGTTGTCGAACTCCCCCGAGACGAAGCGGATGCCCTGCAGCAGCTGCGCCCAGGTCTCCTCGCGGAAGGGCGTGCGGGCGTACTGCTTGACGGCGTCGTAGACGACCTGCGCGAAGTCCTGGTCCTCCCAGTCGCGGCGGGCGAAGCCGACGAGCGCGAAGCCGGGCGGCAGCAGGCCGCGGTTGGCGAGGTCGTAGACGGCGGGCATGAGCTTCTTGCGCGAGAGGTCGCCGGTCACGCCGAAGATCACGAGGGCGCTGGGCCCTGCGATCCGGTTGAGGCGGCGATCGTCGGGGTCGCGCAGCGGGTTGTGCCCGCGCGAGATGGGAACAGACATCGGTGGGGGATTCTCCTGGCTGCTACTTCTGTGCGGCTTCGAAAAGGGTGAGGACGTCGGCCGAGGAGTCGGCGATCGTCAGGGACACGACGGGACGGCCGTGCGCGGCGAGGACCGCGGCATCGCCTGCCGCCTGCGCCTCGATGAGCTGGCCGAAGGTGAACGGGCGACCGGGGATCTCGAGATCGACGTCGGTGCGCTCCAGGATCTGCAGGAACACGCCCTGAGCCGGTCCGCCCTTGTGGTACTGACCGGTGGAGTGCAGGAAGCGCGGACCCCAGCCGAACGTCGTGGGCCGGCCGGAGTCGGCCGCCACGAGCTCGCGCAGGCCCTGCAGCTGCGGGACGTCGATGCGGTTCACGTACGCCTGGATCGACACGTAGCCGTCCTCGCCCAGCCGGGCCCAGAGCGCGTCCAGGACGCCCTCGATGCTCCCGGAGACGGCGAGGGCGGGGTCGGAGACCCGGACCTCGACACCGGCCTCGACGAACACGGGGGCGGTGGGCTCCGGTCGCGCGTCGAGGAGGCCGCGCGCCGCGACCTTGGCGGACTCGACGTCGGGCTGATCGAACGGGTCGATGCCGAGCAGGTGCCCGGCGATCGCGGTGGCGTACTCCCAGACGATGAACTGCGCGCCCAGCGTGCCCGAGACGAGGATCTCGCCCTGGTGCTGCTCACGGAGGTGGAACGCGTTCGCGTCGTCTACCAGCCGGACGATCTGCAGGTCCGCGGGTGCGGCGTCGAGCTCGGGCGACACCGGAAGCAGGACGACGGGGAGGATGCCGGTGCCGTCCTTGCCGGTGGACTCGGCGATCAGCTGCTCGATCCAGTCGGGAAGGCCGTCGATGTGGGTGCCGTCGGAGACCACGCCCAGCTTGTCGCGTCGCGGGGAGGTCGCCGCGATCGCCGCCGCCAGCCGCAGCGCCGGGTTCTCGGCCGAGTCGATCGCGACCTCGAGCAGAGACGCCTCGGCCTCGTCGAGGAGCTCGGCGATGTCGACGCCGGCCAGTCCCGCGGGAACCAGCCCGAAGGCGGTGAGCGCCGAGTAGCGGCCGCCCACGTTCGGATCCGCGTTGAACACGCGGTACCCGGCCTCGCGGGCTGCCGCGTCGAGCGGCGAGCCGGGGTCGGTGACCACGACGATGCGCTCGGCGGGGTCGATCCCGAGGTCCCGGAAGGCGGTCTCGAAGGTCCGGCGCTGCGAATCGGTCTCGACCGTGGAGCCGGACTTCGACGAGACCACCAGGACGGTGCCCTCCAGCCCCTCGTCGAGGGCTGCGAGCACCTGACCGGGCGCCGTCGAGTCGAGGATGGTGAGCTCGACGCGGGCGGTCTGCGCGATGACCTCCGGCGCGAGCGAGGAGCCGCCCATGCCGGCGAGCACGACGCGCGTGATCCCGTCGCGGGCGAGCTGCGCGCGCAGCGCCTCGATCTCCGGCACGAGCGGGCGCGAGACCGAGACGGCCTCCACCCACCCGAGCCGGACGGCGGCCTCCGCCTCGGCATCCGGACCCCACAGCGTCGTGTCCCCGCTGGTGATGCGGGACGCCACGAGGTCGTGCACGAGACCGGGGACGGTCTCGTCGATGGCGGCCTTGGCCGCGCCCGAGGCGTGCAGCGCGAATGTCATCGCTGCGCCTCGAGCCCTTCCTTGACCTGGGTGAGCAGATCGTGCCAGGAGTCGATGAACTTGGCGACGCCCTCGTCCTCGAGCACCTGGGTGACGTCGGCGAAGTCGATGCCGAGCGCGGCGATGCCGGCGAAGACCTCGCGCGCCTCCTCGTAGCCTCCGGTGATGGTGTCGCCGGTGACGACTCCGTGGTCGAAGGTGGCCTCGAGGGTCTTCTCGGGCATGGTGTTCACGACGCCCTGGGCGACGAGCTCGGTGACGTAGAGCGTGTCGGGCAGGGCCGGGTCCTTGACGCCGGTGGACGCCCACAGCGGACGCTGCACGTTGGCGCCGGCGTCGAGCAGGGCCTTGGCGCGGTCGCCCGCGAAGGTCTTCTCGTACAGCTCGTAGGCGAGACGCGCGTTGGCGAGGCCCGCCTTGCTCTTGAGGGCGTCGGCCTCGGCGGTGCCGATCGCGGAGAGGCGCTTGTCGGTCTCGGTGTCGACGCGCGACACGAAGAACGAGGCGACCGACTCGATGGTCGACAGGTCGATGCCTGCGGCCTTGGCGGTCTCGAGGCCGGTCAGATACGCGTCGATGACCTCGGCGTAGCGCTCCAGGCTGAAGATCAGGGTCACGTTCACGCTGATGCCCGCGCCGATCGCCTGGGCGATGGCCGGCAGGCCGGCCTTCGTCGCGGGGATCTTGACGAGCAGGTTCGGACGGTCGATCTTCGCCCACAGCTGCTTGGCCTGCGCCACGGTGCCGTCGGTGTCGTGGGCGAGGTCGGGGGAGACCTCGATCGACACGCGGCCGTCGACGTGACCGGACGCCTCCCACACGGGGCGGAACACGTCGAGAGCGGCGGCGACGTCCTGCGTGGTGGCCGCGAACACGGCCTCCTCGGCGGTCGCGCCCGACGCCGCGAGCTCGGCGACCTGCGCGTCGTAGGACGTGTCGTCCGGGTTGGTGATCGCGTTGGCGAAGATCGTCGGGTTCGTCGTCACTCCGGTGACGTTGCGCGTCGCGATGAGGTCGGCGAGGTTGCCCGAGTTGATGCGGGTGCGCGACAGGTCGTCGAGCCAGATGCTGACGCCGGCTGCTGCGAGATCTGCGGTGGGGGTGCTCATTCGGATGACTCCTTGATCAGTTGGCCTGTGCGGCCAGGGTCTCGCGGGCGGCTGCGATGACGGCGTCGGTGGTGATGCCGAACTCGCGGAACAGGGTCTTGTAGTCGGCGGAGGCGCCGAAGTGGTCGATGCCGATCGAGCGACCCCTGTCTCCGACGATGCCGCGCCAGGTGAGGACGGAGCCCGCCTCGACCGAGACGCGGGCGGTGACGGATGCCGGCAGCACCGACTCGCGGTAGGCCTCGTCCTGCTCGGCGAACCACTCCAGCGAGGGGGCGGACACGACGCGGACGTTGACGCCCTCGGACGCGAGAGCCGCACGGGCCTCGACGGCGAGCTGCACCTCGGAGCCGGTCGCGATGATGATCACGTCGGGGGCGCCGTTCGGGGCCTCGGCGAGCACGTAGGCGCCCTTGGCGGTGTTCGACGCCGCGGCGAACACGTCGCCGGAGGCGTCGCCCTCGCCGCGCTCGAACACCGGGATGTTCTGGCGGGTCAGCGCGATGCCGGTCGGGCCGCCGTGGCGACGCAGGATCTCGAGCCAGGCGGCGGAGGTCTCGTTGGCGTCGGCCGGGCGGACCACCGCGAGGTTCGGGATCGCGCGCAGCGTCGCGAGCTGCTCGATGGGCTGGTGCGTGGGGCCGTCCTCGCCGAGGGCGATGGAGTCGTGCGTCCACACGAAGATGCTCGGCACGTTCATCAGGGCGGCCAGACGCACGGCGGGGCGCATGTAGTCGCTGAAGATGAGGAAGGTGCCGCCGAACGCGCGGGTCGGACCGTGCAGCGTGATGCCGTTCAGGATCGAGCCCATGGCGTGCTCGCGGATGCCGAAGTGCAGCACGCGGCCGTAGGGGGAGCCCGACCAGTCGTGGGTGGACCACTCGGCGGGGATGAAGGACTTCGCGCCCGCGATCGTGGTGTTGTTGGAGCCCGCGAGGTCGGCGGAGCCGCCCCACAGCTCGGGCAGCACGGGGGCGAGGGCGTTGATGACCTTGCCGGACGCCGCGCGGGTGGAGATCTCGGTGCCGGCCTCGAACACCGGGAGGGCCTGCTCGACGTCGGCGGGCAGGGCGTGCGCCTCGAGGCGGTCGAGGAGCTCCTTGCGCTCGGGGTTCGCCGAGGCCCAGGCATCGAAGTCGGCCTGCCAGGCGGCGCGGGCCTCGGCTGCGCGGGCGCCCAGCTCGCGGGTGTGGGCGATGACGGCGTCCTCGACGACGAAGGACTTCTCGGGGTCGAAGCCGAGCTCGACCTTGGTGGCCGCGACCTCGTCGGCGCCGAGGGCGTTGCCGTGCACCGACTCGGTGCCGCGCTTGTTGGGCGCCGGCCAGCCGATGATCGTCTTCAGGATGATCAGGGTGGGCTTGGCGGTCTCGGCCTTGCCCTCCTCGATCGCGTCGAAGAGCTCCTGCGCGTCCTCGATGTACTCGCCGGTCTTCTTCCAGTCGACCTCGAGCACCTGCCAGCCGTAGGAGCGGTAGCGGGCCGCCACGTCCTCGGTGAACGCCACGTCGGTGTCGCCCTCGATGGAGATCTGGTTCGAGTCGTAGATGGCGATGAGGTTGCCGAGCTGCTGGTGGCCCGCGAGGGAGGAGGCCTCGCTGGTCACGCCCTCCTGCAGGTCGCCGTCGCCCGCGATCACGTAGACGAAGTGGTCGAAGGGGCTGGTGCCGGGAGCGGCCTCGGGGTCGAACAGGCCGCGCTCGTAGCGGGCGGCGTACGCGAAGCCGACGGAGGACGCCAGGCCCTGGCCGAGCGGGCCGGTCGTGATCTCGACGCCCTTGGTGTGACCGTACTCGGGGTGCCCCGGGGTCTTCGAGCCCCACGTGCGCAGCGCCTCGAGGTCGCTGAGCTCGAGGCCGAAGCCGCCGAGGTACAGCTGCACGTACTGGGTGAGGGAGGAGTGGCCCACCGAGAGGATGAAGCGGTCGCGGCCCAGCCAGTCCGTGTCGGCCGGGTCGTGACGCAGCACCCGCTGGTACAGCAGATACGCGACGGGGGCGAGGCTCATCGCCGTTCCGGGATGCCCGTTGCCGACCTTCTGCACAGCATCCGCTGCCAGAACGCGCGCGGTGTCCACCGCACGCCGATCGATCTCATCCCACTGCAATTCCGTCACGGTGAAGCCCTTCTCCAACAGTTCGAGAGCGCCCGGATTGCACTGTCGCGGTCCGCAACGTTACGGAGGGGGAAGCTTGAGCGCCGGGCGCGCGAGTGTTCTCAGCATAGCGGTGCATGTCACCGCGTTACAGCGTCTTACAACGCCTCACGTCGGGAGGAATTCCGATGTGAGCAGAGTTTCCGGCGGCAGGACCCGGTGGGCGCCGTGCCCTAGACTGGAAGGGCTGTCTACGCGCATGGAGGAGGCGATCGAGATCTCGACGATGTCTGATCAGACCGTTGTGAAGAAGTCCGCCGGTCGCACGGTGAGGGCCTACGTCGCGCTGACGAAGCCGCGCGTGCTCGAGCTCCTCCTCGTCTCCACCGTCCCGGTGATGTTCCTCGCCCAGGGCGGTATGCCCGACCTGTGGCTGGTGCTGGCCACCGTGATCGGCGGCTCGATGAGCGCGGGGTCCGCCGCCGCGTTCAACATGTACCTCGACCGCGACATCGACGCGCACATGCACCGCACCGAGAACCGGCCGCTCGTGACGGGGGAGATCAGCCCCCGCGGCGCCCTCGTCTTCTCGTGGACCCTCGCGGTGCTGTCGACGGCCTGGCTCTGGCTCACGACCAACTGGCTCGCGGCGGTGCTGTCGGCATCCGCCATCTTCTTCTACGTCGTCATCTACACGATGATCCTCAAGCGCCGCACCGAGCAGAACATCATCTGGGGCGGCATCGCGGGATGCTTCCCCGTGCTGATCGGCTGGGCGGCCGTGACCGGGTCCCTGGACTGGCCGGCGTTCATCCTCTTCGCCCTCATCTTCCTGTGGACGCCGCCGCACTACTGGCCGCTGTCGATGAAGTACAAGGACGACTACGACGACGTCGACGTGCCGATGCTGGGCGTCACCCGCAACGCCTCCCAGGTCGGCCTGCAGGTCATCCTGTACGCCTGGGCCACTGTCGCCTGCTCGCTGCTGCTCATCCCGATCGCGGGCATGGGCCTCGTGTACACGGTGTCGGCCCTCGTGTTCGGCGGGTGGTTCGTCTACGAGTCGCACCGTCTCTACAACCGTGCGGTCCGCGGCACCGAGGCGCGTCCGATGCGGGTGTTCCACGCCTCGATCACGTATCTGACGCTGATCTTCGTCGCGGTGGCCGTCGACCCGCTGCTGCCGTTCTGATCGTCGAGAGAGGGCGGGGCGCGTCGGATCCGACGCGTCCCCGCCCTCTCCGTGTTCAGCTGCGGGAGGCGGATGCCGTGAGCTCGGCGTACGCGTCGTCCTCGGTCGGCGCGGTCGCGTCGTCGAGCGCCGGCGTCGCCGGTGCGTCGGAGTCGGCGACGGCCTCGGCGTCGGAGGCGGCGGCCGGGGGATCGCCCGCCTCCGAGGGGGCGTCCTGGGCCGCGGGCTCCGCAGGCTGCTGCGCGCTCCAGTCGATCGGCTCGAGCGCCGCGGGGGCGGGAGCCGGGATCAGCGAGCGCACCGCGACCAGGGCCAGGGCGATCAGGATGCCGAGCACGCCGGCGCCGATGAAGGCGGAGCCGAGCACGACGAGCGACTGGCCGACGTAGACCTCCACGCCGGTCGCGGTGCCGTCGAGGAGGGTGGCTGTCATCGTGCTCAGCTGAGAGTTCACCAGCCAGCCGCCGACGGCCCCGGAGGCGACGGACAGGACGATGAGCAGCCAGAAGCCGATGCTGCGGATGAGGGACTTGTTCATGTCCGCCACTGTGACCGGCGAATCATGGTGGCGTCGATGCGTGGGCTATGCGTCGGCTGAGCGCTCCGACGGCTGCTTGAGCTTCAGCACGACTACGGTGTAGGTCGCGGCGGAGAGCGAGGCGAGGACCATGTGGATGCCGACGAGGATCTCCGGGAGCCCCTCGCGAGCCTGCCAGACGCCGACGCCGACCTGCACGAGGATCGCGAGCACGAGGACGAGCAGCCAGTTCCGCGGAGGCAGGCGCAGCACCCAGGCCGCGATCGTCAGCGTGAGGACCAGCACGGCGAGGATGTAGCCGGGCCACGAGTGCACGTGCGCGAGGACCGTGGCGTCGAACCCGGTGCGCTCGATGTTCGCGTCACCGGAGTGCGGGCCGTTCCCCGTGGTGAGCACGCCGAAGAAGATGGTCGCAGCCAGGGCGACTCCGGTGACGTGCGACAGGATCGAGAACCACGCGGGCACCGCGCGCTCGCGGGGGCCGGGCTGCGCGTCCAGGCGTACGAGGAAGGCGGCGGTGACGCACACGAGCAGGAGCGAGGCCGTGTAGTGGAATCCGACGATGAAAGCGTTCAGGTCGGTGATCACGGCGAAGCCGCCGACCACGGCCTGCGCCATGATCCCCACCAGCACGACCCAGGCGAGCACGGCGAGGTCCCGGCGCCGGGTGGTGCGTCGGAGCGAGTCGACGGCTCCGGCCAGCACCGACAGCAGCAGCGCGGTGGACATGAGGGCCGCCCCGATGACCGAGCCGAACGGGGCGGTGGCGATGTAGACCACGACGGCGAGCACGACGCCGCCGAGGGCGAACCACAGCGCGCGGATCAGCAGCCGGCGTCCGCCGATCGCGTGCAGCGTCAGCAGGAGCACGGCGAGTGCGAGCAGGCCGACGACGCCCGTCATGGTGCGGTTGCCGAACTCGATGACGCCGTGCACGCCCTGGTCTCCGTAGATCGGGACGAGCGACTCCGGCGTGCACAGCGGCCACTCCGAGCATCCGAGCCCCGAGCCGGTGAGGCGCACCGCGCCGCCGGTGCCGATGATGACGACCTCGGCGATGAAGGACAGCCAGGCGAGGATGCGCAGCGGCCGGCCGATGACGGGCGAGGAGTGTTCCTGCACCGAGGTCAGGAATCGGCTCGCACGAGGAGCGTCGTCGTGGGCGGCTGCGTCGGGCATGGCACCTCCGGCACCTCTGGGCGCGGACGCGGCGGCCCGCATGTCAGAGGGAACCTGTAGAATCGGGATGTTGGGATGACCGCGTGACCGCGGAACTCATCCCTGACAGTGTAGGCGCGATGGAAGCGCCGATGATGAGGGCCCACCAGCGGCACCCGCTCCCGCAGACTCGACGGGATCAGGTGTGTCGGGGCGGATGACACCGTTTCGGGACCTAAAAGGAGAGTGTGTGATGTCGGATGTTCTGATCGACCGCCCGGAGCTCGAAGGGCTGGGGGTGTACGAGTTCGGCTGGCACGACCCCGATGCCGCGGGAGCGAGCGCGAAACGCGGGCTCTCCGAGGCCGTCGTGCGCGACATCTCGGCGCTCAAGAGCGAACCGGAGTGGATGCTGAAGACCCGTCTCAAGGGACTGAGCCTCTTCGACCGCAAGCCGATGCCGACCTGGGGCGCCGACCTCAGCGAGATCGACTTCGACAACATCAAGTACTTCGTCCGCTCCACCGAGAAGCAGGCGCAGTCCTGGGAGGACCTGCCGGCGGACATCCGCGAGACCTACGAGCGCCTCGGCATCCCCGAGGCCGAGCGTCAGCGTCTCGTCGCCGGCGTCGCCGCGCAGTACGAGTCCGAGGTCGTCTACCACCAGATCCGCGAGGACCTGGAGGC
>Ga0222419_100116_pt1 | contig 141075 bp, 133 predicted proteins | sample 1B20Ametagenome_FD_182474 | JGI IMG/M metagenome (GOLD analysis project Ga0222419, IMG submission 182474) | Enriched microbial communities from leaf-cutter ant dump, University of Wisconsin, Madison, United States - 1B20A (version 2) | ecosystem: Environmental > Terrestrial > Nest > Insects... | reverse complement strand
AACATAAAGTGTATTGATATTTTCGTTCCAACCGCTAACGTAATTAAAATCGTTCAGCAAGGGGCTGATTGCCGAACCCTGCCCCTTATTGCGGATATGCAGGTATTGCGCGCCAAGTGCAACCGAAAACGGCGTAATCCGTAGTTTGGGCGCTAAGATAAATTGCCATGACATCCGGATATAGGCAGAAGCACCCATGCTGAGCCCACCAGATGAAATAGGCTCATCACTATCCAGCCAGTGTGCATAGGTTTTTCCTGAAGGGCTGACCATCACATCGGCGCCGAAATCAAAATCCAAAAAGTTAAAACTCGGGGCAGACTCCGTTCCCAGGTAATTGCCGCTATAATCATAGTGATTGAGAAAAATTTTTTCCCTCAGTGCCGGCGTCCCGAAAATGGATTTACATTCAATGCCAACCATCAATAATGTCCGGCTCTCGTCATGACCGAAGCCCTGCGATGCGTCAAAGAACGGCGTACCGACCGGCGGCGGCGTCTGATTGTATTTCCACTGTGTCGTCAGATCGGCATAATAGATGCCCGCGCCAATATACCGGCCTCTACGGTCTTTAATGTTTTGGAGCGCCTGATCTTTAGTTTGCGCCATCGCCAGAACCGGCAAGGCAGCCAATAGGGTAAAAATTCTTAAACGTTTCATATGCAGCTATTTTGGTGAATGATTGCCCAAAATTAGCTGACTGCACTACGCTCATCAATAGAATAAAAGTTACATTTTGATTCCTTTAACTTTGCTTACCGAAAACTTTATTAAGCGCTTCGGTGCGGTTCTGCACGTGCAGCTTTTCATAAATATGATGAATATGCTGCCTCACCGTGCCCACGCTCCGGGACAGCTGCGCCGCGACCTCCTTATATAAAAAGCCCCTGGAAAGCAGGATCAATACCTCCATTTCGCGGGAGCTGAGCTTATCTCCTTCACCTGAAGCCCGGAACGAATTAACCACCCGCCGGGCAATAGTGGCACTCATCGGCGAGCCGCCCTCAAAAAGCTCCTTTACCGCCGAAACAATCTTGTCAGGCGCCGCGCTTTTCAGCAAATAACCGCTTGCGCCGGCGTTTAGCGCCTCAAAAACCTGCTCACTGTCCTCATAGATCGTAAACATCATGAACTGCCCTTTAAAGTCTTTGGCTTTTAATCGTCTGATACACTCAATACCCGTCTCGCCGGGTAGGGAAATGTCCATGATCACAATATCAGGCAGACTTTCCAGCAAACCGGCATAAGCTTCTTCGCCGCTGCCGTAAGCCGACAGGCAACTCAGGCCAGTTGCCTGGTTAATAATAAAACGCAGGCCATCTCTGACCTCCGGCAGATCCTCGACGATACTTACGCTGATAGTTTCCATAAGGCAAAGTTCAGGTTTAGTTTTGAAACTTTTAATAGAACAAAAGTTATAGTGGCAATGGTACAGAGAACCCGATGAGCACGCCATTGTCACCGTCAACCTTTAGGGTACCTCCGATATCTTCCATCCGATGCCGCATATTGTCAAAGCCATTTCCGGCCGCTGTTTCCGCTATTTGAGCAAAGCCACTGCCGTTATCCTGAATAGTAACCGTCAGCGCAGGGTCTGCCGAGACACGTATAACAACTATGCTTGCCCCGGAATGCTTGATCGCATTGTGTACTGCTTCTTTGACGGCAAGGTAGATATTCCGCCTGATTTCCCCCGGCAGAACAATATGCGGCAGCGCACCGGCGGTACTAAAATCCGTGACTATACCGGCATCATCCAGCATTTCGCCGCAGGTGGCACGCAAATAGGCGATCAAACTTTCCAGCGTATCCCGCTCATTGTTCATCATCCAGATCACCTCGTTCATTTTGCGGATCAGCCCGTTAACGGCATCGCTGATCTTCTGCGCCGTTTCCTTATTGTCCATCAGCGAGCGGCTAAGGAACAACAAGCGGGTTAGCCCTGAACCCATGTCATCGTGCATTTCCCGGCTGATGCGGCGGCGTTCCTGCTGCTCGCCCTCCAGCATCGCTTTGATCCGCGTGGTCTCCTGTTCCGCCCGCAGCATTTCGATTGTTTTGCCAGCCAGGCGTTGACGCTCCCGGTAACTGCGATAAACCAGAACAAATACCATTGCCAGTATCACCAGGCTGGCTAACGAACTCAACAGCCAGCGCTGTTTACGCGCCAGTTGCAGGTCTTTTTGCAATAATTGCCTTTGTTTCTTTTCAACGCCGTAGCGCGTTTCCAACTCTTGTATGTTTTTAAGCAGCGGTGTATTGAGCAGCACATTGCTCACCGAATCATATCGTACGCGGTATTCCTGCGAGGCTTCCGGACGGCCGAGTGCGATCTGCACATCCGACATGAGCAGCAGCATACGGCTCCAGACCTCTTTCTGATCATGCTGTTTGGCGAAGGCTATGGAGGTCTTCAGCAAATCTTCCGCCTGCTGGTACTGCTTTTGAAAGAACAGGCCAAGAGCAATGCCATGCAGCGCGAAACACTCGCCGGAAACATCGCCGATCTTCCGGGCTAGCGGCAGGGCTACCCTGTAAACCGATAAATATTTAGCAGGCATTTTGAGCGACAAATAAGCATCCCCCAAGTTGATGAGCGCCGTTTCCTGGATATTGTCATCATTTAATTTTAGGCCGAGCTTCCGTGATCGCTCAATATAACCGATACCTTCATTGATCTTCCCAAGATCTTTTAAGCAATTTGCAAGATTGATGCAGGCCGTGGCAACCGCATAATCGTCACTATTCTTTTCACCAAAAGACAACGCTAACCTGGCATATCGCAGTGCGACTTGCGGTTGTTTTAAATTTCGGTATAACCCGCATAAATTTCCGTAAGTTATTGAACGTTCCTGCAGTGTGCCGATAGAATCTACCAGCGGCAGCGCCTGCAGATAATAACCAACTGCTTGCTGATAATGCTCAATATACTGGTAAACGACGCCGGTATTGATCAGCGCCCGCATGAGCGGCCGCTGCAAGTGTGCATTTCGGGCAATACGGATAGCGGACAGGTTCAATCTGAGCGATTCAGTAAACTTTCCCTGCACGTTGAGCACGGCAGTATAATTGGCAATATAGCGTAACGTACCTGGTGTATAATCAAGCTGTTCACTCAATTTACCCGCGTTTGCATAATAATATAAAGCCGAATCCGGCTTGTTGGCTTCGTATTGCTGCCCCAGCCTGATCAGTGTTTGTACCTTACCGGAATCTGCCGGCATACGGGCAAGCGCTTTTTTCAGGCTGTCTTTGTCCAGGCCGACCTCCATCTGCGCATTTACATTTCCGGTTGCGATCAGCAGCAACGCAAATACAAAATAAACCAAACGCAATATGAGTTTAACCTGCACGGTTCTAATTTACATAAAATGTAGTTTTTTCAACTATCACCCGCATTAACACATCCGGTAAGCCGTCGCAGGCTGAAAATTGAATTATCAATGATTTTTTGCTTTATAGCGATAAAGCCAATAATCTCTTAAAATCATCGATAACTTTAACACCTGCTTCTCCTTGGGCAGATTCGGGTCAAATGCGAGCCTTCTCCGGGAAAAGTGCGGTAAAGGGTACCTTTTGCCCAGCAAGTCCCGGATACAGACCGGAGATCCCGCACAGTTGGTAGCTGCGAGGCAAGTGGTAATGAGCGGGAACTTTTATGGCATCCTACATGAAAAAAGTAAAGATTGCCTGGTAGTGTCTCATGAATGACGGTGATAAGACGTAAGAAATTTCTTTTTATAAGGATATCTTTGCCTGATTATAATTGCTCCGTAAATGAACCATCCAGGAAAAAAAATCCGTGCGCTTCGCAACCAAAAAGGAATAAGCCAGGAAACGCTTGCAGAAAAGGCCCAGCTCAGCTTGAGGACCATTCAAAGGATTGAGACGGGGGAAACTGAACCAAGAGGTGATACGTTCAATCGACTGGCAGCTGCATTGGAGGTGGACATTGAAGAACTTATTGACGAACCTGCTGAGCGTCCAAGAAGCTTCCTTGCATTGCTGAATCTGTCCGGCCTTTGCTTTCTGATCATTCCTGTACTTGGCATACTGGTGCCCCTGATAGTGTGGATCTTACAACGGGATAAACTCGAACAAGCTGATGAGACAGGCAAGAAGATCCTGAACTTTCAGATCACCTGGTCTATCCTCAGGTTCATGATCATCGGGGTAATATTTAAGGTATCTGCGGTTCAGCTTACCTCACCTGCTATGCTTATTTCTTCACCGGCCCATTTTAATTCAGGGATGTTGGCATTGTTTGCAGCCTATGGGTTCAATGCTTTTTTAATAATTTATAATACACTAAGAAGCTTGAATGACAAAGCGGTGGTCTACCAGCCGGCGTTCCGTCTTATAAAATAGAAAGATATTAACAGATCCGGAGATTGAGGTCATTGTCCCGCAACTAATTTATAGACTGCGCCTTTTTCAGATTCGAGAAGGTGTGCCAGCACGTAAAGTTCACCGTCCTGGTCCTGGCCGAAACTGTAGATCTGCCAGTAGCCGGGTTCTTTGGAAATGGTCAATTTTTCCTTTTGCCAGATCTCCTTTTTCACATCAGTGAGTGTCCAGATGGTTCCCATCAGGTCTCCGAAAATGTATTTGCCATAAAGACCGGGAATCTGCCTGCCACGATACAGGAAGCCGCCTGTAACACTGATCCCTTCTTCCCGTCTATAGTCTGCAATGGGATTGATCCAGTTTTTTGGATCGGGGTCATCTGGTGATTTTACGTGTGTGCCTTCCCGGACCCTCCAGCCAAAGTTACCGCCCCTGGTCACGATATCTACTTCTTCCCAGTTCTTTTGACCGACATCTCCTGCAAATAGTCTCCCGCTGATTCTGTCAAAGCTGATCCTCCAGGGATTTCTAAAGCCGTAGGCATATATCTCGGGACGTGCGTTTTCTCTTCCGACGAAAGGGTTGTCCGTTGGGATGCGATAGGGGAGCTCGTTCACGTCGATCCTCAAGATCTTGCCGAGCAATGTGTTCAGGTTCTGTCCGTTGCCAAATTGTCCGTGAAGGTCATTATAGGCTCCTCCATCTCCGACGGGGATGTACAAGAAGCCATCGGGACCAAACTTCAGGTCGCCGCCGTTGTGGTTTGACTGGGGCTCTTCAATAATCAGCACATCTTTTGCGGTTTTTTTGTCGGCCAGGTTTGGATCGCCGGCGGACACCTGGTATTGACGGATCACGCTGTTGTGGTCTATGCCCGGGGTTTTCGGTATTTTCTTACTGAAATACACATAAAATTTGCCGTTCTTTTCGTAGTCCGGATGGAAGGCAAGTCCTAATAGTCCCATTTCATCGCCGCTTGCCATCATGAGTACTTCGTCAGAAATATCCAGGAAGGGAACCGGGAGCAGCTTGCCGTTTTTGATGATCCGGATACGGCCCCGCTGCTCACAGATATAGTGGTTTCCTGACTTGTCTCCGGCTGTAGCAAATGCTGTGGGATAAGAAAGTCCGTCTGTGACCAGTTCAAGCCTTACTTTTTGTGAAGACAAAGTGGTCTGCGCAGCAATATCGGCGCCGTAGAATACCGCTGTAGTGATCATTAATGTAATGAATGCCTGTAATTTCATGATATGAAGATACGCAATCTGCCCTGCCTTTGTATATCTGCCGGGCTGTTATGATCGTTAAGTAGTATATTTATATTTTTACTGAAGTACAGACAAATCCATGAGTTTTATTGTAAAGAAATCGACTGTCTTGTTTTTATTGCTGGTGACCGGCATTTGTGTCCGGGCTTCTTCTATCCTGATCTATATGGATGAGGACCAGAAGAACCATTTGAAGGCTTATGGCATCGCCTACTGGAGTATCGGGCAAAGTGCGGAGGTGAGCTGGCTGCTCAATTACAGGGGAGGCAGCTTTTTGATCGGGTATAACAAGGGCATTGAGGATGAATGTAAAACACGCGGAGTTTCTTACCAGGTACTGGCCGACGGGAAAGTAACGGGAATATTAAATGAGATCAGTGACCCGCAGATCAATATGGAAATGGTCAAGCTTGAAAAGACTCCGAAGATCGCGGTGTATTCTCCTAAAAGTAAGCTGCCCTGGGATGACGCGGTGACTATGGTACTGACTTATGCTGAGATTCCCTATGATGTGATCTATGATGACGAGGTCTTGCAGGATAAGCTGACGGGATATGACTGGCTGCATTTGCACCACGAAGATTTTACGGGCCAGTATGGCCGGTTCTGGAACAATTTCAGGAATGCGTCCTGGTACCGGGATGATGTGAGGGCCCAGGAGGAGACCGCAAAAAGAAATGGCTTTAAAAAAGTTTCCGAGATGAAGCTGGCGGTTGCCAAAAGGATCAAGGAGTTTTGTGCCGGTGGCGGTTTTTTGTTTGCCATGTGTTCCGGCACCGATAGTTTTGACATTGCCCTGAGTGCTGAGGGTGTTGATATTTGTGAGCGTATGTTTGATGGTGACGCTGCCGACCCCCAGGCGCAGTCTAAACTGGATTTCAGCAAAACGTTTGCTTTTCAGAATTTTAAGCTGGATCTGAATCCTGCCAATTATGAGTTTTCCAATATTGATGTAACGCAGTCAAGGGATCTGACCATGGCCAATGATTTTTTTACGCTCTTTGATTTTTCTGCCAAATGGGACCTTGTGCCGACGATGCTTACCCAGAATCATGATAAGGTGATCAAAGGTTTTATGGGCCAGACCACGGCATTCCGGAAGGGTCTGGTGAAGCCTAATGTTACGGTACTGGGAGAAAATAAGGGTGCTGAAGAGGTGCGCTACCTGAACGGGGTGATCGGTAAGGGTCAGTTCACTTTTTACGGGGGCCACGATCCTGAAGATTACCAGCACCAGGTGGGTGATCCGCCGACTGACCTCAATCTTCATCCCAATTCGCCGGGATACCGGCTGATCTTGAACAACGTGCTGTTTCCAGCTGCCAAAAAGAAACCGCAGAAAACCTGATACTGCTAATGGTCCTCACTAGTCGTAGAAGTTCCAGCTTACGCCAAATTTGAGCAGTTGCCTGTCTGGCATCGGGTACTTGTTTACGGTGTAATAGCCTTTGGAAAAAAGGCCCTGGTTCACATAGTCAAATTTGACAAAGATATTGGCCCGCCTGAGACTGGCTTTTACCCATACATCCATGATGGGTTCGGTATCAAAGGTGACGGGATGGGCTGAAAGGTAGAACTGTCCTGCAGCTGGTGAATAGGCATAGTTTTGATAGGGTGTGTTGTACCTGATGTCAAATCCTACATTGGTCTTGAGCACTTTAAAGAAGGTCTGGTCCAGGTAGAAGCTGTTGAAGGTGTAGAATTCGGGGGTACGGAGCTTGCCGGGATTGTCTGTTTTTTGATAAACGACATAACTGTCCAGGTTTAGTTTGCCGTAAGTGAACCGTTTTCCTACTTTTATTTTGAGCAGGTTCACACTTCCCTTCAGCTGATCAGGCATGATGACTTGCTGAATGTCCGGGTTTTCGGTAAAATATAAGTAATTGTTAATGAGGTAGTATTCTGCTCCTGCATCGAGGTTTAAGCGGTCATTTAAATAATTGAAGGACAGGTTGATGGTTTTGGTGCGGTCAAAGTCGTCTCTTGTCCATTCATAGTGATTGCCGAAATAGCGGGTATAGATCTCTTCCGGTGATTTGTTCTGAAAGTATGCGCCCAATACAATGCGCCCTACGGATTTGCTGAGCAGGACGTTGGTTTTGCCTTCATACATGAAATCGCCGGTATTCCTGCCCTGAAAGATCTGCTGAAGGTCTACATTCAGGTTGATCCTGTCGCTTAGCCTGTATCCGGCGGAGCCGAGCAGTGTGGCATTCTGGAAACTGGCATTGTAGTTATAAAATATGCTCCTGTCGTTGTAAAGGACGGCCTGGTTGTACCGGTAGAATTCGTGCCTGATCCCCGCGTCGATCTTCAGTTCGTTTTTGATCGTGCTGCTTGATTTGCCGCGGAGAAAAAAACTATAGATAAATTCATTCTGGATCCGGCTGTACCTCGTGCTGTCGTTGGTGTAGATGGAATCTGAAACGCCTCTTGGGATCACCGTATGGTCGTCTCCTTCTGTCTTTTTAAAGATATAGGCGTTGGCGTCGTACTGAAATGTATAACTGATCTTATTGGTCGGCAGTATTTTTTTTGTGATCTCCTGCGCAGTGCTGTCTATACGGCCTACAAAATAGGTTTGCTTGATCATCAGTGAATTTTGGCGGTAAGTTCTGCCGGCTGCCGATAACCTGATGCTTTCTGCCTGCCGGTCTGTTGCGATCTGGTTGCCTGAGGTATTCACCTGGCTGGAGAAAATGGAGTCATTGTATACTGATCCGTTCTCCTGTGCTTTCAGGGTATTGAAAACGCCGCTTGCCCATAGGTTATAGCGTTTATTGGGGGACTGAAACCAGGTAAACAGCGCGCCATTGAGATCATCGCCGCGCTGTCGCCGGTAAAAGCCATTGGCTCCGATCCGGTTGAAATTGGCCCCTATGTTCCAGTTTGGTTTGATATTCTGGGAATGGATGACCTTGAAAACTTGCTCTACTTCTCCTGCACTGACATAATACAGGCTGGTAAATGGCGCCCTGGCCTGATAGTATTTGATGTCGTCGTGTGTGAGGGCATAAAGATCAAGGGTATGAAAGCCTGCGTCAAAACCTATGGTCTTGGTAGGTTCAAACAGTAAAGGCATGGCGGATAGTCCAAGGTTTCCTGTGCTGATCATCGGTCTTTTGGGCTGTATCTGCACATTGAAGTTTTGAAATCCGTTGAGGGTGGTATCCAGCGGGATGGTTTGTATGCTGTCTTTGGTAAGCTTTAAAGTGGTGTACCTGATGTATTTGGATGTAAAGACCACAGAGTCCTGGCCTTCTTCTTCTTTTTTTCTCAGGGAATCGAGTTCTTTATTCTCATTGACAGTGGTCTTCAGGTCTTGCGCAAAGAGTTTTGGCCCTGCAATGAGGAGGAGGAAGAAGATCGCAAGAACTACTTTTTTGTACATTATAGGGTGGAGATTAGCTGGCTTAATATTTTTGTCATTTTGGGTTCTGCCGCCCTCGCGGTCTCAAGTATTTCTTCAAGGCTTACTGGTTCAAGTTCTTCGGGAAAACCTTCATCTGTGAGTACGGATATGGCAAATACCGGTATGTTCATGTGGTTGGCTACAATGACTTCAGGTACGGTGCTCATGCCTACTGCATCGCCGCCAATGATCCTGAGATATTTGTATTCGGCTTTTGTTTCCAGATTGGGCCCTGTTACGGCAATGTAAACGCCTTTGTGACAGGTAATGTTGTGTGCTTTGGCAATATTTAATGCGGTTTCTATGAGTTTTCTGTTGTAGGGCTGGCTCATATCGGGAAACCTGGGGCCCAGGTCTGAATCATTGTTTCCGCGTAAGGGACTTTCGGGCTGCAGGTTAATGTGATCGCTGATGACCATAAGGTGTCCCTTTTTATATTCCGGGTTCAATGACCCGGCGGCATTGGAAACGAACAGTTGTGTGATGCCGAGTACTTTCATGGCCCTGACCGGGAAGGTGATCTGCTGCATGTTGTATCCTTCGTAATAATGCAGTCTTCCTTGCATGGCGATTATTTTTTTGCCTTTTAATGTCCCAAAGATCAATTTTCCGGAATGGAATTCCAGTGTGGATATCGGGAAATTGGGGATGTTGGAATACATCAGGCTGTATGCGACTTCGATCTCTGTAACCAGCCCGCCTAGTCCGGTTCCAAGGATTATTCCTATTTCCGGATGGAAATTGTCGGTCTTTCTGCGGATGTATTCAACCGTTTCATGTAATGCCTGCAACATAATTTAATATCTTTTGATCAAAGTTAACCTTGTCTTCCTGAGAAATTGCGATTTTGACCGGTAAATAAAATACCGGTAAATTTAACAGTAATTCCCGGAATGTCCTTCCGGATAAACGTTGCATGTCCTTTTCTGTAGTGATGATCAGCTTTGCTCCTGTATTTTGCTTATTGAATTTTTCGATCAGCCGGGTGATGTCTCCGGGTTTAAAGCTATAATGGTCGGGATAGTCAAAATGATGGACATTTGCCGTGTATTTATAGAGATGCTCCAGCAATGGTCCTGGGTTGGCTATCCCGCTCAGCAGAAAGATTTCGGTATCTTGCTTGATCTGGTCCATTGTCCTGGTTTCTGCCGTATACAAGTGGTGCAGATCTGCATATTCCAGGAATGAAAAAGTGACATCTTTTCTTCTTTCTCCCGGGAAATGGTCCAGACAGACTTCTTTCTGGTTGTGCTGAAGCGTAGAGGGGGCCTTGGTGATCAAGATGAGGTCTGCCCTTTTATATCCATTGAATGGTTCCCGCATATTTCCTGCCGGCAAGAGAAATTGGGGTTTGAGCAGCTTTTGATATTCAAATAACAGGATACTGAGCCCGGGTTTCACTGCACGGTGCTGAAAGGCATCGTCCAGGATGATAAGATCATGGTCGTCTTTTAGCTGCTTAATGCCTTTGACCCGGTCTTCACATACTGCTACGGTGACCTGTGGAAATTTACGAAAGAACTGCATGGGTTCGTCGCCTATGGTTTCTGCTGTCGCGGTATGACCGGCGATGATAAATCCTTTGGTACGGCGCCCGTATCCTCTGCTGAGGATGGCGATCTTCTTGTCTTTGAGTAAATGGAGCAGGTATTCTGTAACGGGAGTTTTACCTGAGCCGCCTACGGCAATGTTGCCTGCACAGATCACCGGAAGATCAAATTCAACTGATTTGAAAAGCCCAAGATCATACATCATATTCCTGATAATGACCACTATGCCATACAATACTGAAAACGGGAGCAGCAACAGCCGAAGGTAATTTATCATGAGCAGGCTTCAAAAATAACAATAAAATAATTACTTATCTTTGCTTAAACAATTATTCATAAGATGCTTAAAGGATTTTTTAACGTACCGGCTCCAGTTAATGAGCCCATTTTGACCTATGCCCCGGGAAGCAAGGAACGCGGACTGCTAAAGGCCGCGCTGCTGGAGGCGCGTGCTACCCAGCTTGATATGCCGATGTATATCGGAGGAGCGGAAGTACACACGGATAAGAAAGGTGTGAGCTCGCCCCCTCATGATCATCAGCATGTTCTTGGAAGGTATAGTATAGGTGACAGATCTCATGTCCAACAGGCGATCGATGCTGCGCTGGCTGCTAAGCCGGATTGGGAAAATCTGGCCTGGGAGCAGCGGGCCGCAATTTTTCTGAAGGCTGCTGACTTGATCGCCGGCCCTTACCGGTATAAACTGAATGCTGCGACAATGCTGGGCCAGTCCAAGAATGTGTACCAGGCGGAAATTGATTCTGCTTGTGAGCTGATCGATTTCCTGCGTTTCAATGTGAGCTATATGGCCGAGGTCTATAAGCAACAGCCTCCTGTCTCTCCTAAAGGCTCCTGGAACCGCGTAGAACAACGGCCACTGGAGGGTTTTGTTTTTGCACTGACTCCTTTCAATTTTACAGCTATTGCCGGCAATTTGCCTGCTTCGGTGGCCATGATGGGAAATGTTGTCGTTTGGAAGCCTGCTGATACCCAGATCTATGCTGCGCATGTGCTGATGCAGATTTTCATAGAGGCGGGTCTGCCTGCCGGTGTGATCAACCTGGTCTATGTGGATGGACCTGAAGCCGGTGAGGTGATCTTTAACCATCCTGATTTTGCGGGTATACATTTTACTGGTTCTACCAGGGTATTTCAGAACATCTGGAAAACTATAGGGGGCAATATTCATAAGTATAAGACCTACCCGCGCATTGTCGGTGAAACTGGCGGCAAGGATTTTATCCTGGTGCATGGTTCTGCTGATGCGGAGGCTTCAAGTACTGCGATTATCCGTGGCGCGTTTGAATACCAGGGCCAGAAATGTTCTGCTGCTTCCCGCGTTTATGTGGCGGCAAGTATCTGGCCCAGGGTAAAGGAGCTGATGGTCCGTGACCTCGCTACTTTTAAAATAGGCGGTACGGAAGATTTCAGCAATTTTATCAATGCGGTCATCAGCGAGGTTTCTTTTGATAAGCTTGCCGGGTATATTGACGCGGCAAAGGCTGATCCTGAAGTGGAGGTCATTGCCGGCGGGGGTTACGATAAATCTAAAGGGTATTTTATTGAACCGACTGTATTACTGGTAAAGGATCCTAAATATACTACCATGTGCGAGGAACTTTTTGGCCCGGTTTTAACCGTGTATGTTTACGATGATGAGGATTTTGAGGAAATTCTGAATGTGATCGATACGACTTCGATCTATGCACTGACCGGTGCTGTACTTGCTCAGGACCGTTATGTGATTGAGAAAGCTACCCGAAGCCTGAGGAATGCCGCCGGTAATTTTTACATTAATGATAAGTGTACAGGGGCCGTTGTGGGCCAGCAGCCTTTTGGTGGTGCCAGGGGTTCTGGTACAAATGACAAGGCGGGTGCTATGATCAACTTGCTGAGATGGGTCTCTCCGCGCACGATCAAGGAAACTTTTGATCCGCCCCGGGATTACAGGTATCCGTTCCTGGCTGAGGATTGATCATGATCATAAAAAAGGCCCGGCTTGCTGCCGGGCCTTTTGCTTATGGTATTGCTTATTTTTCTGCCTTCATCTTAAATACCGGTGATACATCATCGGGTCCTGATGCGCTGACTTTAAGGTCTGTAATGAGACCGGTCTGCAAACTGTAGACCCAGGCATGTACGGAGAGTTGCTGTCCTGCTGCCCAGGCATTTTGCACTATAGAGGTGCTCATGATATTGGCAGCACTTTCTATGGCGTTAAGCTCTACCAGGCGGTCTGATCTGCGTGCAGGGTCCCGGATGGTATCCATCTCCCGGTCATGCATCCTGTATACATCTTTGATATTTCTCAGCCAGTTGTCGATAAGCCCTACCTGTTTATCTCCTAATGCAGCGTTTACGCCCCCGCAGCCATAATGGCCGCAGACGATGACGTATTTTACTTTCAATACGTTGACCGAGTAGTCCAGTACGCTCAGCATATTCATGTCTGTATGTGTGACCACATTGGCAATGTTGCGGTGTACGAAAATATCGCCGGGCATGGTATTGGTGATCTGGTTGGCCGGTACACGGCTGTCTGAACAGCCTATCCAAAGTACCGGCGGGGCCTGACCTGCTGAAAGTTTTGCAAAGAATTCAGGGTCTTCTTTCAGGGTTTCTGCAACCCATTCTTTGTTTCCTTTTAACAATCCTTCATAGGTGATCTGGTCTGTATGTTGTTTTTCTAATTTTGCGCACATAATATTTTAGTTGTTAATTTCTTCAATTGATTTATTGTCAAGCTTTGGAACAACATATTGCTTTTTAATGTTTTCCAAAGTTACGATAATCCCTTTGGTATAAGCGTTATGCTTATAATTAAAGATGGTTTCCAGTACATCGGGATCTATGTATCTTGAATTGGAACCGTCTATGGTTACATTGGTCTCTTTTGGTATCTTATTGAGGACTACCTGTATGGCTGCTTTATTTAAGAATGATACTTCTTCTGCCAGCTTGATCCGGATGTTTTTCTTATCGCCTTCTTCCTGTATCTTATAGAAGAACGGGTTGCGCATATTGGTACGCAGCAGATAGAAAATGGAGATCAGCATGCCTATCGCCACTCCTTTTAAAAGGTCTGTGAGCAGTACTGCTACAATCGTGACGACAAATGGCACGAACTGGTCCCAACCTTTGTGGTACATGTGCCTGAACAGATCTATCCTGGTCAATTTATAGCCTGTTACCAACAGAATGGCCGCCAGACAAGCCAGCGGAATCATATTGATCAGGCCCGGAATGAACAACAATGATAATAATAGCCAGCAGCCGTGAAAGATAGCGGACATTTTGGTCCTGCCGCCTGCATTGACATTGGCTGAACTACGCACGATCACTGATGTCATAGGCAATCCGCCCAGCATTCCGCTTACAATATTTCCTGTTCCCTGTGCCATCAGCTCACGATTGGTCGGTGATACCCTTTTGATCGGGTCAATTTTATCTACCGCTTCTATGCTCAGCAGGGTTTCCAGACTTGCAACTACCGCAATGGTTGCCGCAACCACCCATACTTTACTTTCGGTGATCTGCGAAAAATCTGGTGCGGTAAACAAGCTGATAAATTCTGACCATCCGTTTACAACTGGAATTTCTACCATGTGCTTTGATTCCAATGCATACGGTGTATTTTTAAATACCAGTACCAGAAGTATTCCCAGTACCACTACTACGAGCGGTGCAGGGACTGCACTGAGTTTTTTAAATTTCGGCCACAGGATAAGCACGGCTATGGATAATGTGCTGATCACAATAGCAGCCAGGCCGAAATGGCCCAGCGCTGCTGTTATTGCTGAAAATGTATTTTCATGATCTCCCTGTGAAAAACTCTCATCCCCAAAAAAATCTGAGTCTACACCAAGCGCATGCGGCAGTTGCTTAAGGATCAGCGTAAGCCCAATGGCGGCAAGCATCCCTTCTATTACACTTGAAGGGAAATAATTGCCAATGGTGCCTCCTTTTAAAATGCCTAATAATAATTGTATAAATCCTGCAAGTACTACGGCCAGCAGAAAAGTCTGATAAGCACCCAGCTGGCCAATGGCACCCAGGACAATTGCGGTCAGACCTGCTGCCGGACCACTGACACTTAATTGTGAACCGCTTATACTGGCTGTTATGATCCCACCGATCACTCCTGTGAGGATCCCGGCAAATAAGGGTGCTCCTGATGCGAGTGCGATTCCAAGGCACAGCGGCAAGGCCACCAGAAACACGACGATACTGGATGGCAGGTCTCGCTTTAAATTCTTTTTTAAGATATATTTCTTCACTTCCAGTCTTGAAAAGACTGAGTTCCCACTTTGCATAAAACTATGTTTTAATGTTTCCTGATAATTCTAAAAAATGCATAATTGCTCCTTCCGGCTCATTTATGCTTTAGGTATCAGGCCCGGTTGGGGGGCGGTGTCGGAACGGAGGGATGAAACGGGTCCACATACCGTTTAAAATGGTCTATGAAACTGTTGCTGACCCCGACCTGTATCTGTTCTGTGGAAAAATTATATTCGTAATGAAAATCGACCTTGTAATCGCAAAGCTTTATTTTTGCCTTGGCACCACCTTCTCCGTCTGCACTGTGCTCAAGCTCGATCTGCATAATTACAGCATTCATGATGTCCTTGTCAAGGTGCGCAAGAAATACCGGTGCGCCTGATATGGCCATCTTTGCTGAAAAGATGCATAAAAAAGCTGCGACTATAAGGATCCGGTATTTTCTGAGGAACATTTTATCTCAATTTACTGATCTGTGCTTCAAAAATAACTCCAAATACAAGTATTTAACAAATTATCCTGTAATAAAAATGTAATTTAGTTGTTGCAGCCTGATGGCCCGGCTGAAAATAAAAGCCCTGGATTAGCAGGTTAATGTTTTAATGCTGTATTTTAGGCCATCCAAAATCTTTCACAATTGACAGGGTGTATGTTTAATGACATATCGATGGCTGGTGAGCATTGCGGAACAATTTTAAAATGAAGAAAATACTGGTTAGTTTGCTATCTTTTTATCCTGCTTTATTACTTGCGCAGAACAACAATGCCCCCTCTTCTTACGAGCTGCATGAAATTACGATCACCGGCTATCTGCAAACCCAGTATCAGCGGGCTCAGTCTGAAGGGATCTATTCGTTTTCTGGAGGTGACTTTTCGGAGCATTCAAAGGACCGGTTCATGATCAGGCGCGGCAGGCTCAAGGTTGACCGTGTTGATAAGTTTTCCAGTATTGTTTTCCAGCTTGATGCAACTCAGAACGGCATTCAGCTGATGGATGCTTTTATCCAGTTTCACAGTCCGAAATCGAAAGCTTTCCTCCTGACGGCTGGTTTGTTTAACCGACCCTTTGGTTATGGTATTGTGTATTCTTCGGGTTACAGAGATTTCCCGGAACGTCCAAGAATGTTTCAGACATTGATGCCACGTGAACGTGATATTGGGGCTATGCTCACCTTTAAGCCTCAGAATGCATTTAAATTTCTGACCTTTGATCTGGCTATTGTCAATGGCAGCGGCTATAATGCCCGGGATTATGATTCAAAGAAGGATATCATCGGCAACCTTGGTTTTAAGTTTGACAGCCTGGCCAATAAAAAGCTGCATATTGGTTTTGGAGGCTCTTTTTATAAGGGTCTTGTGAGGAATGATACGGATGGATACTTTTCTTACAGTAATGGCGGCTACGTTCGGCATGCGGGTTCTCAATACGAAAACTGGCATGCCAGGAGAGATTATTATGGTGCCAATCTTCAATTGCAGTATGACAATAGCTTCGGTGCGACTAGCCTTAAAGCGGAGTATATGGAGGGTACGCAACCTGGTATTGCAGCTTCTTCTTCTGTTGCGGGACCTGCTGCAAGTACTTCTTTTTCTACACAGCCGGCTACTGATCTTTATCTGCGGTCTTTTCTGGGTTATTATCTTTGGCTTACGCAGAAAATTGCCAATACCAGATTTACAGCCATTGCTGCCTATGATGTTTATGATCCTGATAAGAGAATTTCTGAATCGGCGATCGGGGCCGAAAATAGTAATACTTCCGCGGGTGACATTAAGTTTAACACTTTGGGCTATGGCTTTACCTATGCGGTCAATCCCCGCCTGAAATTAACGGTCTATAATGAACATGTGGTCAATGATGCTACACAACTGCCTGGGTACCTGAACGATCTCAAAGATGATGTTTTTACTACAAGAATACAGTACCGCTGGTGATTTTTCAAGATTTAGAACATGAAGAATAAAATAAGTATACTTCAGGATAAAATTAAACTGGCCCATGCTGGTGGTGGTGACGCCAGAATGGAAAGTCAGCATAAGAAGGGCAAACTTACCGCCCGTGAACGTATCCATTTCTTATTAGATGAAAATTCTTTTGAGGAGATTGGCATGATGGTTACCCATAGGAGTACTGATTTTGGCATGGAAAAGGAAAAGTATTTGGGGGACGGGGTTGTCACAGGGTACGGAACTGTTAATGGCAGGCTTGTCTATGTCTTTTCCCAGGATTTTACCGTATTTGGCGGTTCACTTTCGGAAACTCATGCTGAAAAGATCTGTAAGATCATGGAAATGGCAATGAAGAACGGGGCTCCGGTAATTGGTTTGAATGATAGTGGCGGAGCGAGGATACAGGAAGGCGTGGTGTCCCTTGGTGGCTATGCGGATATTTTTTACAGAAATGTACAGGCTTCCGGGGTGGTCCCCCAGTTGTCGGCGATCATGGGACCATGTGCTGGCGGTGCTGTTTATTCTCCGGCTATTACTGATTTTACCCTGATGGTGGAAAATACATCTTATATGTTTGTTACAGGCCCTAATGTGGTCAAAACTGTAACGCATGAACAGGTAACCGCCGAAGAGCTGGGTGGGGCAGCGACTCATGCCATAAAATCTGGCGTTACCCACTTTGCTTGTCCAAACGAGCTGGACGCAATTGCCCAACTGAAAAGGTTATTAAGCTATATGCCTCAGAATTGTGAAGAAATACCCTTGTCGTTGCCTTATGCTCATGGAGATGAAGCCCGCCCTAACCTAGACCTGCTCATGCCGGATAATGCCAGCCATCCTTATGACATCCGGGATGTGATCTCTGCCATTGCTGATGAGGACAGCTTTCTGGAAGTCCATAAAGATTATGCAGAAAATATAGTGGTCGGCTTCGCACGCCTTGCTGGCCGGAGCATCGGTATCGTTGCCAATCAGCCCGCGTTTCTTGCTGGTGTTCTTGACAGTAATGCTTCTGTAAAAGCTGCCAGGTTTGTTCGCTTTTGCGATTGCTTTAATATTCCTTTGCTAGTTCTTGAGGATGTTCCGGGTTTCTTGCCTGGCACTGACCAGGAATGGAATGGCATTATCACCAATGGTGCAAAGCTCTTGTATGCTTTTAGCGAGGCTACTGTTCCGAGGGTTACGGTTATTACACGAAAGGCTTACGGTGGCGCTTACGATGTAATGAATTCTAAACACATCGGTGCTGATCTGAATTATGCCTGGCCTGGCGCTGAGATCGCAGTCATGGGTGCGAAGGGTGCTGCGGAGATTATCTTCAGAAAAGAAATCGCGTCTGCTGAAGATCCGCAGGAAAAATGGCTAGAGAAGGAAAGATTGTATTCGCATATCTTTGCGAATCCATACCGAGCTGCTGAAAGGGGATTTATTGACGAAGTCATAGTACCTGCCCAAACCCGGATCAAGCTAATAAAGGCTTTTAAAATGCTGGAAAATAAAGTTGTTAACAGCCCGCGCAAAAAACATGGCAATATCCCGCTGTAATGAATCTTAGCAAGTCTGATATTTTACTAATGGCCTTTTGCACAGGTCTGATTGTTGCAAATATCTATTACTGCCAGCCATTGGTCATTCTTGTAGCCCGTGAATTTGGGCTAAATGAAAGTCACGCCGGAAGGATCAGTTATTTGACTCAGGCCGGATATGCGCTTGGCTTGTTCCTGATTGTCCCCCTCGGGGATATGTTTGAAAGAAAAAAACAGATACTTGTCATTACATCGCTCGCCATTTTGGCTTTGCTGCTCGCTGCGTTTTCCTACTCTTTTTTACTTCTGGAGATCTCTTGTGTTTTGATAGGTGCCTGTTCCATTGTCCCGCAACTCATCCTCCCTATGGCGGCCAATCTTAGTTCTGATGAAAAAAGAGGTCAGACTATCGGAATCATTATGAGCGGGTTGCTGATTGGCATACTGGCGTCAAGGGCTGTGAGCGGGAGTATTGGTTTCCTATGGGGCTGGCGCTCTGTTTATTTTATAGCGGCAGGTATTTGCTCATTACTGCTGATATTGATGGTCAGGCGTTTTCCTAAGAGTGCTCCGGGTTTTAAAGGCACCTATTCTCAATTGATGTCCTCTATGTGGCACTATGTGAAAACACAGCCAACGTTGCGTGAAGCCTCGCTGATCAACTTTATTGCCTTTGCAACCTTGAGTGCATTCTGGACTACGATGGTCCTTTTTCTAGCTAGTCCATCTTTTAATTTACAATCTTTGCAGATAGGTTTGTTTGGAATTGCCGGTGCTGCCGGTGCATTGGCCGCCCCGCTCGTTGGTAAACTGAGCGACGGTATGAACCCAAGGAAAAATGTACTGACCGGCCTGCTGTTTCAATTATTCAGCATGATAGCTTTCTATTTTACGGGTAGCCATTTGTATGTCTTTGTAATCGGCATTATTTTGATAGACATCGGACAACAGGCGATCCATGTGACCAATCAAACAAGGATATATACCATCCTTCCAGAAGCGCGTAACCGATTAAATACTGTTTTTATGTCGATAAGTTTTGTTGGTGCTTCATCGGGCTCGGCATTCGGACTCTGGTTATGGGACATAGGGCAATGGCCGGTATTTTGCCTGGGCTGTTTAGTTTTGATCCTCTTGAACATTTTGATTTACGCGGTGTATCATAAAAGATCGGCGTAAATTCTGTTTTGGAGGCGCTTATTTTCTATATTTGCTATCGTAAAATCATTAGAAATGAGTAAGAAAAAAGAAGACAAACCAAAACACGTTAGTATAGTAAATAAAAAGTCGCTTCAATTTTTTGAAAAATATATCAACAATCCTTCTCCTACCGGTTTTGAATACCAAGGTCAGAAATTATGGCTCGATTATCTAAAACCTTATATTGATGAAAGTTTTATAGACAGTTATGGTACTGCTGTAGGTGTAATTAATCCTAAGGCTAGTTACAAAGTGGTCATAGAAGCGCATGCTGATGAAATTTCATGGTTTGTGAACTACATTACTGCTGATGGGTTAATTTATGTGATCCGGAATGGCGGATCTGATCACCAGATCGCTCCTTCAAAAAGAGTAAATATACATACCGGGAACGGCTTGGTTAAGGCTGTTTTTGGATGGCCGGCCATCCACACCAGAAATGGAGAAAAAGAAGAGGCCCCGGCGATTAAAAATATTTTTCTGGATTGTGGCTGCACTTCTAAGGAGGAGGTTGAAAAGCTGGGTATCCATGTGGGATGTGTCATTACCTATGAAGATGAATTTATGGTATTAAATGACCGGTACTATGTTGGCAGGGCATTAGACAACAGGGCAGGAGGATTCATGATCGCTGAAGTTGCAAGGTTGCTGCATGAAAATAAGAAAAAACTTCCTTTTGGATTGTATATCGTAAATTCTGTCCAGGAAGAAATTGGCTTGAGGGGTGCGGAAATGATCGCTCATCGCATTAAACCTGATGTGGCTATTGTAACTGATGTCACTCATGATACCACAACACCGATGATCAATAAAATTACTCAAGGGGATCTGGCATGTGGTAAAGGTCCTGTGGTTTCTTATGCTCCGGCCGTGCAAACCAATCTTAATAAATTGCTGATAGAAACAGCCGAAAATCAACAGATCCCTTTTCAGCGGCAGGCCTCTTCACGGTCTACAGGTACTGATACCGATGCATTTGCTTATTCAAATAGCGGGGTGCCTTCTGCCTTGATTTCATTGCCTTTAAGATATATGCACACCACTGTGGAGATGATCCATAAAGACGACGTAGATAATGTAATTAGCCTGATCTATCATGCTTTGTTAAATATTAAAAAAGATCACGATTTCACCTACTCAAAATGATAATTTAAAAACCTATTAACTATTTCACTTAATGAAACCTACCTTATTAATTTTAGCAGCAGGCATGGCTAGCCGCTATGGCAGCATGAAACAAATCGATGGATTCGGACCTAATGGAGAAACCATCATTGATTATTCAATTTATGATGCCATCAAAGCAGGATTTGGAAAAGTCATCTTTATTATCAAAGAAGAATTTGTAGACAATTTCAGGTCGATCTTTGAACCAAAATTAAACGGAAAGATTGAAACGGATTATGTTTTCCAGAATTTTGACTTAAAACAGTTTGGCATCGAGGAAGAGATTTATCGTGAAAAACCATGGGGTACTGCACACGCCATTCTTTCTGCGAGAAATGTAATAAAAGAGCCTTTTTGTGTCATCAATGCGGATGATTACTATGGCTTTGATGCTTTCAAAAAGATGGTGGACTTTCTGAATACCGAAGCTTCTGATAGCAATTATTCAATCATTGGCTACCAAATAGGAAAAACCCTATCTGATTTTGGTTCTGTTTCACGTGGTGTATGCAAGACCAATGATGCCGGATTTCTTGAAGAGATCAACGAACGTACCCAGGTTTATAAAAAGGGCGATATTATTGTATATGAAGAAAATGGAACTGAATACCCTTTGGATTTTGAGACCCCTGTTTCTATGAATTTCTGGGGCTTTACTCCCTCGGTATTCAAACTTGCTGAAGAACAGTTTAAAGTTTTTGCCCTTGAAAATAGAGATAAGCCAAAGGCTGAATTCTTTATTCCGTTAATCGGCGAGAATCTGGTTAAGTCAAATATTGCGTCATTTAAGGTTATCCCGACTGACAATCAATGGTTCGGTGTAACTTATAAAGAAGATAAACCTTTCGTACAGGCAAGTATAGATCAATTGGTTAAAGACGGAACTTATCCTGAGAAACTTTGGAATAATTAGTTATAAGTTATAAAAAAACCCGGTGCAAATATGTACCGGGCTTTTTTATAATTAGTGGAATTACTTTTTATCGTCTTTTACTTCCTCGAAATCTACGTCCGTTACATTGTCTCCACCGTCATTTGCCTGAGCATTGCTTTGATTATCTGTTGCATGCTCTGATTGTCCCGCATCCTGACCAGCTTTATACATTTCTTCAGAAGCAGCATTCCAAGCGGTTTGCAATTCTGTTTGTGCAGCATCAATATCCGCAAAATTCCTTGCTGCATGAGCTTCTTTCAATTTTTTCAATCCGGCCTCAATTGGTCCTTTTTTATCATCAGAAAGCTTGTCACCAAATTCTTTGAGTTGCTTTTCAGTTGAGAAAATTAAAGCATCCGCACTATTGATCTTTTCTGCTTCTTCTTTAGCTGCTTTATCTGATTCTGCATTTTTTTCGGCTTCTTCCTTCATCCGTTTAATTTCTTCATCAGTCAAACCAGATGAAGCCTCGATACGGATTTTCTGCTCTTTTCCGGTAGCCTTATCTTTTGCACTTACATGCAGAATACCATTAGCATCTATGTCAAATGCGACTTCAATTTGAGGTACACCTCTTGGTGAAGGCGGGATACCATCCAATATAAACCGGCCTATGGTACGATTCTGTGCAGCCATAGGGCGCTCGCCTTGCAGGATATGTATTTCAACTGAAGGCTGGTTATCTGCTGCAGTAGAGAAGGTTTCTGCTTTTTTAGAAGGAATTGTAGTATTCGCTTCTATTAATTTGGTCATTACTCCACCCATAGTCTCTATACCTAAAGACAACGGGGTTACGTCCAACAACAAAACATCTTTTACTTCTCCAGTCAATACCCCCCCCTGAATAGCAGCACCAATTGCAACAACTTCATCCGGATTCACACCTTTTGAGGGCTCTTTACCAAAGAAGGCTTTCACAGCATCCTGTATAGCAGGGATACGGGTTGAACCTCCAACAAGAATTATTTCATCGATATCCCCGGTTTTTAATCCGGCATTTTTTAATGCTGATTTACATGGCTCAATGGTACGTTTGATCAAGTCTCCGGCCAATTGTTCAAATTTGGCACGGCTAAGTGTTCTCACTAAGTGTTTAGGACCAGTAGCGTCAGCAGTAATATATGGCAAGTTAATTTCAGTCGAAGTAGTGCTTGAAAGTTCGATCTTAGCTTTCTCAGCTGCTTCCTTTAAACGTTGAAGCGCCATTGGATCCTGATGAAGATCCATACCATTTTCATTCTTGAATTCCTCAGCAAGCCATTCTATGATCACATGGTCAAAATCATCTCCTCCAAGATGCGTATCACCATCTGTTGACTTAACTTCAAACACACCGTCGCCCAATTCCAGAACGGAAACATCATGTGTACCACCACCACAATCGAACACCACGATCTTCATGTCTTTATGTGCCTTATCCAGACCATAAGCCAATGCAGCTGCGGTAGGTTCATTGATGATCCGTTTTACATTAAGACCAGCAATTTCCCCTGCCTCCTTCGTAGCCTGACGCTGGGCATCATTAAAATATGCGGGAACAGTAATAACAGCTTCTGTCACCTCTTGCCCAAGAAAATCTTCAGCAGTTTTTTTCATCTTTTGTAAGATTATAGCTGAAATCTCCTGAGGAGTATATTTGCGGTCATCTATTTCAACCCTTGGCGTATTATTATCGCCTTTTATTACTTTATAAGGCACACGGGATGTCTCTTTTGAAACTTCAGCAAAACTGCTGCCCATAAAACGCTTAATGGATGATATGGTTTTTGTAGGATTTGTTATCGCCTGGCGCTTTGCCGGCTCACCTACTTTACGCTCACCGTTTTCTGCAAATGCAACAATGGATGGCGTAGTACGCTTACCCTCACTGTTGGCTATAACTACAGGTTCGTTTCCTTCCATTACGGCCACGCAAGAGTTTGTTGTTCCTAAGTCTATACCAATAATTTTTGACATGCTTTTTATCTAGTTATGTTATTAAATTCTTAACTATTTAACTGTTTAACAAGCAATGTGCCAATAGAGTTTTGGCAGAAAATCTTTCGACTCAATCTCCGTTAAGGGGTGTTGGTAACGTAAAATACATAAAAAACGTGACAGTATGACAGCATCCGAACTATTCTTTTCCGAGCATCAGCTGCCGTTCAAGATAATGATAGCTGATACCAAAATGATCCTTAATATCATTTAATTCAAGTAATATCTCTTTTCTTTTCAGAGTGTTAGTCCTTTTTGTCCTAATCCCCACAATCATTACGTTTTTAGGAGTGTGATGGTCTGAGACAAATTCGATCACCTTTGTTTTATACCCAAAATACTCTAATATCATCGCACGTATGCCATCGGTAATCATTTCAGCCTGTCTTTCCAAAAAAATCCCATGTCTGGTCAAAAAAGAAATGTCATTGCTGGCCCTGGACTTTTCCATTTGTCTTCTGATCTGTTTATGACAACATGGAGCCACTACAATTAATCTGGCATTGCCCTTAATACCTTTATAAATAGCGTCATCTGTAGCAGTATCACATGCATGCAAAGCGATCAGCAAATCGACGTGGTCCTGATCATATTGATCTATGGTCCCCTGAGTAAATTTCAATCCATCAAATCCCGAATCAGTAGCGATTGTATTGCACAAATCTACAAGGTCATTTCTAAATTCAACGCCCACCACATTTACATCCATCTTAAGTACGTTGCGTAAATAATCATATAATGCAAAGGTAAGATACCCTTTGCCCGACCCCATATCTACAACTCGCTCAATCTCTCCTTCCGGAAAATTCTTTATCAGCGAATCTAAAATCTCAATATAATGGTTGATCTGCCTGTATTTATCTTGTGCATTTTTAAAAACATTACCGTCCTTATCAGTTATCTTAAGGTCTGTAAGATAACGCTTGTCTACTGTGGCAACCAATCTTTTTTTTCTTTTATCGTGACCGGGTTCTGATAAGGAACGTGAGTTAACAGTCTTTGTTCTAAGTATAGCCTGCCCCTTTCTATTATATTCCAAGATAAATTCCCTGTCAATTGTAACCAAGGTAGCAATCTTGAAGTCAGAGCCCAGTAAATTAGAGATAAGTGTTGTTCCTTCCGCTATCGAAAAATTCTTAACGATATCCTTTGTCTTATAACGGTAAGTAAACGACAGTACCTCTGTGTTTTTAATTTGTATTTTCCTGGCATATAACTTCTTCAGCCCGGCATCAGCTCCATGATAGTTGCCTAGGGAAACTTTTATAAAGACATTTATTGACAGCGCGCTGATCAATTCTGTTTCAAATTCTTTTACTTTAATTTCTATGGACATAAGTGGAAAATCATATGTATATTTTTTATACTAAGTATTTAAACATATTTCTAAAATTAATAAAACATCGTCTATAAAATGAGCGCATACCTTATAACAAAAAACCCCGATCAGATATTGATCAGGGTTTTTTGTTATAAGGTATCAATTATTCTCCTTTGTCTTCCTTTTGAGTTTCAACATCCGGAACCTCATCTACTGACTCCTCAGCAGCTGTAGCTTCCAAAGGTGACTCTTCGGACTTCCCGTCTTTAGGTGCCTCCGTTTTCTTTGCTTTACTTCTACCACGACGAGTTGATTTCTTTTCTGTAGAAGCAGCTTCTTTACCATAAACCTCGTTATAATCAACCAACTCGATTAAAGCCATTTCCGCATTATCTCCCAAACGATTGTTTAATTTAATAATCCTGGTATATCCCCCAGGACGATTGGCAACCTTAGCAGCAACATCACGGAACAATTCTGTCACAGTCTCTTTATCCTGCAAATAACCAAATACAATACGACGCGAATGTGTAGTATCATTTTTTGACTTTGTGATAATTGGCTCGACATAAGAACGCAATGCTTTGGCTTTAGCCAAAGTTGTTGAAATCCTCTTATGCTTAATTAATGAAGATGCCATATTGGCCAGCATCGCCTTACGATGTGAATCTGTTCTTCCTAAGTGATTTACTTTTTTACCGTGTCTCATTTTTCTATTTACTCAGCGTATACCGTCTCTTTTATATGTGCGAGGGAATTATACACTATTAACAATTGTTGTTTATTACTCTTCGTCCAATTTAAATTTGGAAAGATTCATACCAAAAGACAAGCTTTTAGATTTAACCAGCTCCTGAATCTCAGTCAATGATTTCTTACCAAAATTCCTGAATTTCAACATATCAGCCACATCATAAGAAACAAGATCTGCCAGCGTCCTGATGTCTGCAGCCTTCAAGCAATTCAGCGCCCTCACTGACAGGTCAAGATCAACAAGCTCAGTTTTCAATATTTTGCGCATGTGCAGAATTTCCTCATCTACCTCTTTAGTCTCCTCTTTAGCTTGCGATTCAAGGACAAGATTCTCATCAGAAAACAGCATAAAGTGCTGGATCAATATCTTGGCAGCCTCCTTTAATGCCTCCTCAGGATGAATAGATCCGTCCGTTGAAATATCCAAAATCAATTTCTCGTAATCAGTTTTCTGCTCAACACGATAATTCTCTATCGTATATTTTACATTCTTCATTGGAGTAAAAATGGAATCAATAGCAATTACTCCAACTACCGCATCACTCAATTTATTCTCCTCAGCAGGAACATACCCGCGCCCCTTGTTGATGGTCAATTCGACCTCCAAAGTAACCGATTTCTCCATATTGCAGATTACGAAACCGGGATTAAGCACTTCAAAATTATTAGAGAATTTAGTTATGTCACCTGCAAGAAATTGATCCTGTCCATTTACTACAATGAAAACCTTTTCTGAATCACCGGAATCACCAACTTTTTTAAACCGTACCTGTTTAAAATTAAGAATGATTTCTGTTAGATCTTCAACAACTCCCTTAATCGTAGAAAACTCATGAGATACCCCAGAGACTCGAATACTTGTAATAGCATAACCCTCCAAAGAAGAAAGCAATATCCTCCTTAGGGCATTACCAATAGTTACACCAAAACCGGGCTCTAATGGACGAAATTCAAATGTACCATCGAAATCAGTAGATTTCTGCATGATTACCTTATCGGGTTTCTGAAATGCTAAAATTGCCATTTATAATGTTTTTAGATCGTTATTAAAATTATGTAACACAAAAAAGTTAACGGCCCTTTTGAGGCCATTAACCAAATATATTACTTCGAGTATAACTCGACTATAAGGTTTTCTTTGATATTCTCTGGTATCTCGTCACGGCTTGGATAAGCTAAAAACTTTCCAGTCAATTCCTGTGCATTCCAGTCAAGCCAGTTAAATTTATTAATAGTCCTGCCTGCTACCGAATTGGTAATTGCCTCTAAAGTTTTTGACTTTTCACGAACCGCCACAACATCCCCTGCTTTCAACTGGTAAGAAGGAATATTTACAACCTCTCCGTTAACTGTGATATGCTTATGGCTAACTAACTGACGCGCAGCTGAACGAGTGGTCGCAATACCCAATCTGTAAACCGTATTATCCAAACGAGCCTCTAACAATTGCAAAAGGTTGTCTCCGGTAATACCTTCCCTGGAAGAAGCCCTGGTAAATAAATTACGGAACTGACGTTCCAATACACCGTAAGTATATTTTACCTTCTGTTTTTCCATTAACTGAACAGCATATTCAGATTGTTTTCCCCTCCTCTTTGAAACACCATGCTGGCCTGGAGGGTAATTCTTTCTGTCTAGTACCTTATCAGGGCCAAATATAGGCTCTCTGAACTTACGGGCGATTTTGGACTTTGGTCCTGTGTATCTTGCCATCTTTTTTTGTTTTAAAGTATCGTACAGCCTATAGCTGCAGACTCTTAGCTTTAAAAATTAATAAATTAAACTCTTCTCTTTTTAGGAGGGCGGCATCCATTGTGCGGAAGCGGGGTAATATCTTTGATAGAGGTCACCTCAAGTCCTGAAACCTGTAAAGTCCTGATTGCAGATTCCCTGCCAGAACCAGGTCCTTTAACAAACACATCAACCTTACGGAGCCCCAGATCAAAGGCTACTTTGCCACAATCAGAAGCTGCCTGACCTGCTGCATACGGAGTGTTCTTTTTGGAACCTTTAAATCCCATCTTTCCAGCAGATGACCATGAAATGGTCTGCCCGTTATTGTTTGTTAAGGTAACAATGATGTTGTTAAAAGTAGCATTGATGTGAGCTTGTCCAACAGGCTCAATAACAACAATACGCTTTTTGGTAACTTTTTTACTTTTAGCCATAATATTATTCAGTACTAATTTTATTTAGTAGCTTTTTTCTTGTTAGCAACTGTTTTCCTCTTACCTTTTCGTGTCCGAGAATTGTTCTTGGTACGCTGACCACGTACAGGTAAACCCTTTCTGTGACGCAGGCCACGATAGCAACCAATATCCATCAAACGCTTAATATTTAACTGGACTTCTGAACGCAGTGCACCTTCGACCTTGATGTTATCATTAATGATCGTACGGATTGCTGATAATTCATCATCTGACCAGTCCTGTACTTTTTTGCTGAAATCTATTCCTGCCTCAGTCAATATACGCTGTGCAGTCGATCTTCCTATTCCGAAGATATAAGTCAATCCGATCTCGCCTCTTTTGTTTCTTGGTAAATCTATACCTGATATCCTTGCCATATTTATACTAAATGTGATTATTTGATTAAACGACCGATTGAGTAACCTGTACATTCAATCCAATCATACTTCAATAATTTCTTAACCTTGACGTTGCTTAAACTTAGGATTCTTCTTGTTTATAACGTAAAGCTTACCTTTACGACGAATAACCTTACAATCTGCGCTACGTTTCTTAATTGATGACCTAACTTTCATTTTATTTATATCTATAAGTAATCCTGCCTTTTGACAAATCATAAGGCGACATCTCTAATTTTACTTTATCTCCAGGTAAAATCTTGATGTAATGCATCCTCATTTTTCCTGAAATATGTGCTATAATCTCATGACCATTTTCAAGCTCTACACGAAACATGGCATTTGATAATGCTTCTCTTATTACTCCGTCTTGTTCAATTGAGGCTTGTTTAGCCATATAATATTGATTTTTACTTAATTAGCTACTATTAAACAGGGTTGCAAAATTAAATAAAAAAAATCAATTATCCACTTTTTTTATTTAAAACTTCCTCTATATAGGAGAAAGTTGACAAAATATCGGGCCTCCCCTTTTTTATAGCTACTGTATGCTCAAAATGCGCTGACGGTCTCTTATCCTTTGTAGTTACAGTCCAGCCGTCAGCCCAAAATTTAACCCCGGCCGTTCCAGCGTTAATCATGGGTTCTATAGCGATCACCATTCCTTCTTCAAGTTTAATGCCTGAACCTCTTTTTCCATAATTAGGAACCTCCGGTTTTTCGTGCAATTTCACACCGACTCCATGCCCCACCAGTTCCTTAACAACACCAAATCCATGACTTTCCGCAACACTTTGAACCGCAAAACCAATATCACCAATCCTGGATCCCGCCACAGCCTTCTCAATACCTTTGTCTAAACACAACTTAGTAGTTTCGAGCAATAACTTTCTTTCTTCACTCACCTCCCCAATAGCAAAGGTATAAGCAGAATCACCAAAATAATTGGCTTTAATCACGCCACAATCAACTGAAATCAAATCTCCCTCCTGAATGATATAATCACTGGGGAACCCATGCACTACCTGTTCATTTGGAGATATACACAATGAATAGGGAAACCCATTATAATTTAAGAAGGCAGGAACCGCACCATGATCTCTTATAAAAGTTTCAGCATGGTCGTTCAATTTCTTCGTTGTCATACCTGCTTCTATAATCTTAGCAACCTCAGCCAATGCCTTAGAAACCAGCAAAGAACTATCTCTTATCAATTCAATCTCTTCAGGAGATTTGTAATAGATCTTAGACATCTTAAATTACCGCATCACTGCTGCCGGCGGTAGCGGGCACTCCAGATCTTCCAGTTACTCTTCCAGTCTTCATCAATCCGTCATAATGACGCATTAACAAATAACTTTCGATTTGCTGCAGCGTATCTAATACAACACCGACCAGGATCAAAAGAGAAGTTCCACCATAGAAATGAGCAAATTCAGATTTTATACCAAATTTCACAGCTATTGATGGTAATATTGCAATTATCGCAAGGAATATTGCTCCCGGAAATGTAATCTTAGAAATTACATCATCAATAAAAGATGAGGTTGGCAAACCAGGTTTAACACCAGGAATAAATCCTCCATTCTTCTTCATATCATCAGACATCTGGGTAGGATTTACAGTAATTGCTGTATAAAAGAAAGTAAAAGCAATGATCAAAAAGGCAAACGTAAGACTATATGCCAGTGATGTGTAGTCACTAAATTGTATCAACCAGGTATTTTGCAAAGAAGTAAAGAACTGGGTCAATGTCGCCGGGATAAACATCAGGGCCTGGGCAAATATTATCGGCATTACACCTGCAGCGTTTACCTTTAAAGGAATGTATTGCCTCACACCACCAAATTGCCTGTTCCCAACAATTCTCTTAGCATATTGCACAGGCACTTTACGTACTCCCTGAACAATCATAATAGTAAACATCACGACAGCAAAAAGCGCTACGATTTCAACAACCAGTGCGATCAGACCACCATCTCCCACAAACCGCGAATTAACTTCCTGCTGCAATGCAATTGGTAAGCGGGCAATAATACCCACCATGATGATCAAAGAGGTGCCATTGCCAATCCCTTTATCTGTAATTTTCTCTCCCAGCCACATTACGAATAAAGTGCCTGCCGATAAGACAAAAGTAGAAAGTACAAAGAACAAAGTGTGATCAATAATAATTGCTTCAGGAGGCACCTGAGTCTTAACATATCCTACTGCCTGAACAGCTGTAATGGCTACAGTTAAATACCGGGTGATCTGGTTTAATTTCTTTCTTCCGCTTTCCCCTTCCTTTTGCATCTTTTGGAACGAAGGAACAGCAATACCTAACAGCTGAACTACAATAGAAGCAGAAATATAAGGCATCACCCCAAGAGCCAGGATTGAAACACGGGAAAATGATCCCCCAGCAAACATATCGAGGAGACCTAATAGGCCTGACTTCTCATTATCTCCTAAAAGATTTGCATCAACACCCGGTAAAACAACGTGTGATACAAACCTATATATTAAAAGAATCATGAGCGTAAATAATATACGCTCTTTCAATTCCTGAATTTTCCAGATATTACTTAAAGTAGTAAACAGCTTCTTCATTAATTACAATTTTTCGATTGAGCCTCCAACAGCCTCAATAGCTTTTTGTGCACTGGCAGAAAAAGCGTGTGCTTTAACCTCTAATTTAGATTTGACCTCCCCGCGACCCAGAACCTTAACAAGATCATTTTTTGAAGCCAATCCATGCAATTGCAGGGTAGCCAGATCAATGGTAGTCAGCTCAAATTTCTCAGCCAGGTCCTGTAAAACATCCAGATTCACCCCAACATACTCGACACGGTTAATCGGTTTGAATCCAACCTTTGGTACACGCCGTTGCAAAGGCATCTGACCACCTTCAAATCCAACCTTTGTAGAATGGCCTGACCGTGATCCTGCTCCTTTATGGCCACGTGTCGATGTACCACCACGACCAGAACCTGTACCCCGGCCTATCCTTTTACTATTCTTTGTAGCGCCTTCAGCAGGTTTTAAATTACTTAAGTTCATTTTTGAAACTCATATTATGCTACCCTTCGCTTTCACTAATCAGGGTAACGATTAAACATATATAAAGGTTGCAAATGTAGGCATATAACTCCAATTTGCAACCCTTAAATTAAATACTTTCGATAGCTATTAAGTGATTTACCTTTCTCACCATACCAATAATGGCGGCAGTCGCTTCAACTTCGACACTCTGGTTGATTTTAGTTAAACCTAAAGCCTGCATTGTCCTTTTTTGGCGTTCGCTTCTGTCGATAATGCTTTTTACCTGGGTTATTTTAATCTTAGCCATAATATTATCCGTTAAAAACTTTATTTAAATCTACACCCCGGTGTTGAGCCACTGTATAAGCATCACGCATCTTAGTCAATGCATCGACAGTTGCTTTCACAACGTTATGCGGATTCGACGAACCTTTTGACTTCGCTAACACGTTATGAACACCTGCACTTTCCAGAACAGCACGCATCGCACCTCCCGCAATAACACCGGTACCAACAGCCGCAGGCTTGATCAGGACAAAACCTCCGGAAAATTTACCAATTTGCTCATGCGGCACAGTACCGTTAAGCAAAGGAACCTTAACCAGATTTTTTTTGGCATCATCAACACCTTTTGCGATTGCCTCTGTTACTTCTTTTGCTTTACCCAAACCATAACCGACGATGCCATTTTCATCTCCAACAACAACAATTGCTGAAAAGCTGAAAGTACGGCCTCCTTTTGTCACCTTGGCTACACGTTGTATACTCACCAGTCGATCTTTCAATTCGATCTCACTGGTCTTTACTCTTTTTATATTGATAGTTGACATCTATATCCTATTTTCAGATTAAAATACTAAACCAGCTTCACGGGCACCATCTGCCAGTGATTTAATACGACCATGGTATAAATAGCCATTCCTATCAAAAACAACTTCTTTCACACCAGCGGCTATCGCTTTCTCCGCTACTAGTTTGCCTACCGCAATTGATTGTTCAGATTTACTTCCTGAACCAGAAAAGTCTTTTGATAAAGAAGATGCTGATACTATTGTATTACCAGTCTCATCATTAATGATTTGAGCATAAATTCCTTTATTGCTTCTATAAACCGATAATCTTGGACGGCTTTCAGAACCCACTAATTTTTTTCTGATACCCTTTTTTATACGATCTCTACGAGATAATTTTTTCACTGCCATGATGATTATTTTTTAGAAGCCGATTTACCCGCTTTTCTTCTTAATACTTCGCCTACAAACTTAATACCCTTACCTTTATATGGTTCAGGTGCACGTAAAGAGCGGATCTTTGCAGCTACCTGACCTATTAATTGCTTATCAATACTCTCAAGGATAATTTTTGGAGTCTGACCTTTTTCAGAAGTGGTCGTCACTTTAATTTCCTGAGGCAATTGAAATACATAATGGTGAGAATATCCTAAAACAAGATCCAATGTATTTCCCTGGTTAGTTGCTCTGTAACCGACGCCAACCAGTTCCTGTTCCAGTTTATAACCTTCTGTAACTCCTATAACCATGTTGTTCAACAAAGAGCGATACAAACCATGCAATGCTTTATGTCTCTTTTGGTCAGTAGGACGTGATATTGTTAACACTCCGTTTTCCTGGCCAACTGTGATATCTCTATCAACTGTTTGAGTTAGTTCACCCTTTGGTCCTTTTACAGTTACTATATTTTCTTTAGAGACTGTAATCGTAACACCAGAAGGGATATTAATTGGGGCTTTTCCTATTCTTGACATTTTGCTATCCTCCTTTAATTAATAAACGTGACACAAAACTTCGCCACCAATGTTTAATTTAGCCGCTTCTTTATCTGTCATTACACCTTTTGATGTTGACAAGATTGCAATACCCAGGCCATTCAATACTCTTGGCATATTTTCAACACCTGCATATTGTCTCAAACCAGGCTTGCTAATACGGATTAAAGTACGTATGGCAGGTACTTTTGTAATAGCATTATATTTTAAAGCTATTTTAATGATACCCTGGGTTGTGTTATCTTCAAACTTATAGTTTGCGATATAACCTTTATCAAAAAGAACCTTTGTAATCTCTTTTTTAAGGTTTGATGCCGGAATCTCAACAATTCTGTGATTTGCCTTAATGGCATTCCTTACTCTTGTAAGATAATCCGCTATTGGATCTGTATTCATTATTTATATAATTGTGATAGCGGTTTCCTTCCCGACCTATTCAGGACGACCTTCCATCTGTTAATTCTTATATTAAGCAGTCTTTCAACTGCATTCCAGCTGTCTACCAGCTAGCTTTTCTCACTCCAGGTATCTTACCTGCCAAAGCCATATCGCGGAAAGTTACCCTGGATATACCAAAAGTACGCATGTAACCACGAGGGCGGCCAGTTAGCTTACAGCGATTGTGCAGACGCACCGCAGATGAGTTCTTGGGCAATTTATCCAATGCCTCATAATCGCCGGCAGCTTTTAATTCCGCACGTTTCTCTGCATATTTAGCTACCAATCTTTGGCGCTTAATTTCGCGGGCTTTTACTCCTTCTTTTGCCATTATTGATTTGTATTTTGATTTTTAAATGGTAATCCAAATTGCTTTAAAAGTTCCAATGCTTCTACATCAGTTGTAGCTGTAGTTACAAAAGTAATATCCATTCCAAGGATCTTATTGATCTTGTCAATGTTGATCTCAGGGAAAATGATCTGTTCTGTAACACCCAAGGTATAGTTTCCTTTGCCATCAAACCCTTTATCATTAATACCTTTGAAGTCGCGAATACGTGGTAAAGCTACGGAAATTAAACGATCCAGAAACTCGTACATGTTGTTATCACGTAAAGTTACACGCACACCAACCGGCATACCTTTACGTAGCTTAAAGTTAGACACGTCCTTTTTAGATTTTGCTGCTACGGCCTGCTGACCAGAAATAGTAGTCATTTCAACTATAGAACTATCTACAATCTTCTTATCAGTTACGGAAAAACGACCAACCCCCTGGTTGATTGAAATCTTCTCCAGCTTCGGAACCTGCATTACACTTTTGTAATTGAATTTTTCCTTCAGTGCAGATACGATTTCCTCTTTATATTTATTCTTTAATCTTGGTACGTAAGCCATTATTTGATCTCCTCTCCTGATTTTTTACTAACCCTAACTAATTTCCCTTCAGCATTAAGCTTTCTGCCAACACGCGTAATCTCTCCGGATTTAGGATCGATCAATGCCACGTTAGAAATATGAAGAGCAGCTTCTTTTTTAATGATACCTCCATTAGGAGTAGCAGCATTTGGTTTTGTATGTTTTGAGACAAGGTTAACACCTTCCACAAGAACCCTGCTTTTTGCAGTCAGCACAGAAAGTACCTTTCCCTGCTGCCCTTTAGAATCCCCGGCAATAACCTTTACTAAATCCCCTTTACGGATCTTTATTTTTGGTGTAGTTACTTTATTTTTCATTTTTATAATACCTCCGGTGCTAATGATACAATTTTCATGAATTGCTTTTCACGCAGTTCTCTCGCTACCGGGCCAAAAATACGAGTCCCACGCGGCTCATCTTGTGCATTCAATAATACCGCTGCATTATCGTCAAACCGGATATAAGAACCATCTTTGCGTCTGATCTCCTTCTTGGTCCTTACAACAACTGCCTTAGAAACTGTTCCTTTCTTAACGTTGCCCGACGGTAGTGCGCTTTTAACGGTAACAACGATCTTGTCACCAATAGAAGCATACCTTTTGCCAGTACCACCAAGTACACGGATAACCAATACTTCTTTTGCGCCGCTATTATCGGCTACGTTCAATCTTGATTCCTGCTGTACCATGTTATTTAGCCCTTTCTAAAATTTCCACTAATCTCCAGTTCTTGTTCTTACTCAGCGGACGAGTCTCCATGATCAGTACTGTATCACCAATACCACAATCGTTTTTCTCGTCATGAGCCATAAATTTGGTAGTTTTCTTTACAAACTTACCATAAATCGGGTGCTTCACTTTACGTTCAACGGCAACAACAACAGATTTATCCATTTTATTGCTTACCACCAACCCGGTCCTTGTTTTTCTTAATTGTCTTTCCATTGCGACTCTAAGTTATTTAGTTTCAGTAGCAGACTGAGCTTTACGCTTAGTCACTTCAGTATTTAATCGGGCTATATCTCTCCTTACCTTACTGATACGTGAAGGATTTTCAATAGCTGAAATCGTATGCGCAAATTTCAGCTTTACCAAATTCTCCTTTTCTTCTGCAATCCTGGCTACTAATTCTTCCTGTGAAAGCCCTTTGATTTCTGAGTTTTTCATCTTATTAATTTTTTATGTAATGGATCTAGAGGTTATAATAACAAGTTACTTACAACATTCAATCCACACTCTGATTATGCCTCTACGTAATCTCTACGCACTACAAATTTTGTCTGGATCGGTAATTTCTGGGCAGCAAGTCTCATCGCCTCTTTAGCGATTTCCAGAGAAACACCCTCTGCTTCAAAAATAATACGTCCAGGTCTGACAACAGCTACCCAATATTCAGGAGCACCTTTACCTTTACCCATACGTACTTCAGCAGGTTTTTTAGTTACCGGCTTATCCGGGAATATCCTAATCCATACCTGACCTTCACGTTTCATGAAACGAGTTACCGCAATACGGGCTGCCTCTATCTGCCGGCTGGTGATCCAGGTCGACTCTAAAGATTTAATCCCGAAAGACCCGAATGACAATTCAGCACCACGAGTTGCTAAACCTTTCATTCTGCCCTTTTGCATCTTTCTGAACTTCGTTCTCTTTGGCTGTAACATTTTATTCTAATATTATCGTAAAACGATCTGTTAACTAATTATTTACGAGGTCCTCTGTTTTGAGTGTTCCCACCTCTATTATCTCTGCCCGGACCACCATGACCAGGACCCCTTCCACCGCGGCCTTTGTCATTTCTTCTGTCGCCGCCACGGTTATCTCTGTCCCTTCCGCCGGCAAATGCACCACCTTCAGGTCTGCCACCTTTACCAGGTGCATTGCTTGTAGCACCGATATTTGGTGAAAGATCACGTTTACCGTAAACCTCGCCTTTACAGATCCATACCTTAACGCCGATCTTTCCATAAGTGGTCAGCGCTTCAGCCAATGCATAATCAATATCTGCACGGAATGTATGCAAAGGAATCCTGCCTTCTTTATATTGTTCACTGCGGGCCATTTCAGCGCCGCCCAAACGACCGGAAGTCATGATCTTAATACCTTCAGCTCCCATGCGCATAGTAGATGCTATAGTTGATTTCATTGCTCTTCTGAATGAGATCCTTGCTTCCAGCTGTTTTGCAACACCTTCAGCTACCAATTGTGCATCAAGTTCCGGACGTTTGATCTCGAAAATATTGATCTGAATTTCCTTTTTGGTCAGTTTTTTCAGTTCTTCCTTGATCTTATCAACTTCCTGGCCTGCTTTACCTATCACAATTCCCGGACGGGCAGTATGGATCGTAACAGTGATGCGTTTCAATGTACGCTCAATGACCACTTTAGCTACCCCTCCTTTTGCAATACGTGCAGAAAGATATTTTCTAATTTTTTCATCCTCAACTAATTTATCAGCATAGTTGTTACCACCGAACCAGTTAGAATCCCAACCTTTGATGATTCCTAACCTGTTACCTATTGGATGTGCTTTTTGTCCCATTTCTGTTAATTAGTTTGAGTTTCAACGTTTTTACTATCTACTATCAGTGTCACGTGATTCGAACGCTTACGTATCCTGTATCCGCGTCCCTGAGGAGCTGGTCTTAATCTTTTTAACTGACGACCACCGCCTACCATTATTGTTTTAACGTATAACTGACTTTCTTCAGGGCGAGAGCCTTCATTTTTACTTTCCCAGTTTTTGATAGCTGATAATAAAAGTTTTTCAACTCTTATCGCAGCATCCTTATTGGTAAACTTCAAAATATGTAAAGCCTTCTCCACGCGCTCACCTCTGATAAGATCTACAACCAGACGCATCTTACGCGGTGAGGTTGGACAATTGTTTAATTTCGCTACTGCTTCCATCTCTTAATTATTTTTTCTTTTCAGAGTGACCCCTAAATGTTCTGGTTGGAGCAAACTCTCCCAGCTTGTGACCGACCATGTTTTCTGTTACGTATACCGGTATAAATTTATTACCGTTGTGTACTGCGAACGTATGACCCACGAAATCCGGTGAGATCATCGATCTGCGAGACCAAGTTTTAATTACAGACTTCTTGCCTGAATCATTCATAGAGACTACCTTTTTCTCTACGTTATGGTCAATATAAGGTCCTTTTTTAATTGAACGAGCCATTATTTCTTCCTTTTCTCTATGATGAAACGATTTGAGTATTTTTTAAGTGTACGGGTTTTGAAGCCTTTAGCATACATACCATTCCTTGACCGGGGCTGACCTCCGGATGAGCGGCCCTCACCACCACCCATTGGGTGATCCACAGGGTTCATTGCCACCGGACGTGTCCTTGGACGACGGCCGATCCAGCGGCTCCGGCCAGCTTTACCCAATACCTCGTTTGCATGATCCGAATTGGAAACAGCGCCAATTGTAGCCAGACACACAGTCAGGATCAACCTGGTTTCGCCTGACGGCATCTTTAATGTAGCATATTTACCATCCCGAGCAGCCAGTTGTGCATAAGCACCGGCACTACGCGCAAGCTGAGCACCGCGGCCAGGGTGGATCTCCACATTATGGATAATAGATCCCAAAGGAATATTAGCCAGTTTAAGGGTATTTCCGACTTCCGGGGTTGCGGTATCACCAGAGACAACTTTTTGTCCTACCTGCAATCCTTCCGGAGCAATGATATAACGTTTTTCACCATCTGCATAGTTTAATAATGCAATACGTGCTGTACGGTTCGGATCATACTCAATAGTAGCAACTGTTGCAGGAATATCAAACTTATCGCGTTTAAAATCGATTAAACGATAAGATCTTTTGTGACCGCCCCCAATATAGCGCATGGTCATTTTTCCTGTATTGTTACGTCCTCCCGATTTCTTAGAAGATACAACCAATGATTTTTCGGGCTTGGTTGCTGTAATCTCCGTAAAACTGGCCCCTACTCTAAAGCGGGTTCCCGGAGTGACTGGTTTAAATTTTCTTAAGCCCATAGTTTATAATTATTCAATTCTTATTAAAGATTAGCGTAATAGTCTATCGTTTCACCTGCTTTAAGCGTCACAATAGCTTTTTTGTATTTCGGACTCCGGCCTGTTACAAAACCAGCCTTGGTGTTTCTGGATTTTACTTTACCGTCAACAACCATGGTATTGATCGCCAAAACATTTACACCGTACATTTTTTCAATTACCTGTTTGATCTGGAGCTTATTTGCTTTGTGATCTACCTTAAATGTAAAGCGGTTAGACTTTTCTGTCAATGCAGAAGCCTTTTCTGTTAAAATCGGTTTTCTTAAAAGTTCCATATTATTTGGCAAATGCCTCCTCCAGAGTTTTAAGAGAATCAGTAGTCAGCAACAGCTTTCCGCAATTCAACACATCATAAGTGTTCAATTGATCAGCAGTAATTACTTTTGCCTTCTGAATGTTTCTGCTTGATAAATAGATATTATTATTTTGTGAAGGTAACACCAACAGCGTCTTTTCTTCTTTCAGATTCAAGGCACTGACCAGGTTCACATAATTTCTGGTTTTCACTGAATCAAAAGTAAAATTCTCCAGAACAACCACATTTTGATCCTTTGCCTTATAAGACAAAGCTGATTTACGTGCCAGAGTTTTTAATTTCTTGTTCAATTTAAAACTATAATCACGTGGCTGAGGACCGAACACCCGGCCTCCACCATTAAACAACGGAGACTTGATGCTTCCAGCACGGGCACCACCGGTACCTTTTTGTTTATACAGTTTGCGGGTTGAACCAGCAATCTCATTACGCTGTTTAGACTTATGGGTACCCTGGCGCTGATTAGCAAGATACTGCTTCACATCCAAGTAGATGGCATGATCAACAGGCGCTATTCCAAATACAGACTCAGGAAGCTGCACCTTGGCACCTGTTTCTTTTCCTGAGATGTTTAATACTTTAACTTCCATCTGCTTACTTATCTAAGATTACGTAAGAACCCTTGGCTCCCGGTACGGAACCACTAACTACCACCAGGTTTTGCTCAGCATACACTTTCAGGACCTGAAGGTTTTGAACCTTCACTCTGTCTCCACCCATTCTGCCTGCCATACGCATCCCTTTAAAAACACGTGAAGGATACGAAGCAGCACCCAGTGAACCAGGGGCACGCATCCTGTTGTGCTGTCCGTGAGTCTGACCGCCAACACCGCCAAAACCATGACGTTTCACCACACCCTGATGGCCTTTTCCCTTCGAAGTACCAACCACATCCACAAAATCACCTTCGGCAAAAATATCCACCGTTACAGTATCACCTAGATTCAGTGATTCTTCAAAGGGGGCAAATTCAACCAGTTTACGTTTTGGGGTAGTGTTAGCTTTCGCAAAGTGTCCTTTCAAAGGCTGAGTTGTATTTTTCTCCTTAGCCTCGTCAAAGCCCAACTGAACTGAAACGTAACCATCCTTTTCGGTGGTTTTAACTTGTGTAACCACACAAGGCCCAGCTTCGATCACCGTACATGGAATGTTCTTTCCGTCGGCGTCAAAAATGCTGGTCATTCCTACTTTTTTTCCAATAATACCTGACATTTTCTATTTTAATTTAACACCCATCGAAGCAGTAGGGCTTCGTTCAAGGTGGATATACAATCCCGTAAAGGGACGGCAAAAATAGAAAAGAAATCTTAATTTTCAAATAGTTAGCGCATTATTTTTTCAAATAAATGCAAAAAACAATTCTCTTCATGAGCACATGCCGGTAAACCTTGTTTCAACCTACGAGTTTGTGGCTTAAACTAAACAAAATGACCGCTAAAACGAATGTCCCAATCAGAACATACAAGTAATCCCGTTCTATTAAAAACCCGAAAATTGAAAATGCCACCCTTAGCACAGGAGTGAAGATCAACAGCAAAATGCCCGACTGAACAATGGCGCGGCCATTGAGTTGCACCAAGCCAGAAAGAACCGAAACAACAGAAGAAAACCTGGTTTCATCCAAATTAAAGACACTGTAGTCAACAATCTCGGTCCGGGAATTTAATAAGTAAATTATTCCGCCGATAAACACAATGATCATCGAAAAAATAACGCCTGTGCGCAGTACCGTACCCAAAATAACCTGAATATCCCGATCCTGCTTAAATACCCTTTTCTTACTGCTCATAAAGTTCCGATAAAACCGTTATATATCATTTGACCAGCAAGAAAAATCACCACCACCGCAAAAACGAGCTTAAGCCTGTCCGTCTTTACGCGCATCAGGATCCCTGACCCGACAGTAGAGCCCACCAGTACACCCAGTGCCACCGGCATGGCAATACCCGGATCAATCTGTCCGCGATGAAAATACACCACCGCACTTGCAGCCCCGGTCACCCCCATCATAAAATTGCTTGTCGTAGTAGATACTTTAAAAGGGATCTTCATGATATGATCCATGGCAAGCACCTTTAGCGCTCCGGATCCTATTCCCAGCATACCCGAGACAATGCCGGCCACAAACATCATCAAAAAACCACCTGCGACATGATGAACCGCATAACTCTTAAATTCCGCGCCTTCCGGATAACTCCCGTTCAGCTTAAAAAAAACAGCCAGTTGATCAGAGGTATCTGCATCAGACCTATCTTTCTTTTTCCGTATCATCGTGATCGCTGAAAACAGGAGCACCAGACCAAAAATAACAGCAATATAATTTGGATCGATAAAAACAGCAACCACAGCACCAACAACCGCACTAATGGTAGTTGCGATCTCCAGGAACATCCCAATGCGCACATTGGTGATCCCCTCCTTTACATAAGCAGCAGCAGAACCTGAAGACGTCGCAATAACTGAGATAATGGAAGCACCGATTGCATAATGAATATCCACCTTTAACACCAGGGTCAGAAGAGGAATAATGATCACCCCGCCGCCAAGACCCGTAAGTGACCCCACAAACCCCGCTAAAAAAGCTCCCGACAGGACAATCAATGTAAACAACAGTACCGACATACCCCACAAATATACCATCTCCTTATGGAACAGGCGCACGATCTCTCGCCAGAACACAATAAATTTAAAATATGATTGTTAAATTAGGCAGAACTTACTGCATTATATGAAAAGAATTCTATCAATCCTTGTTACAACACTCTTCATTAGTTTAACCGCAAAAGCCCAGTTAAACCCAGACAGCACCAAAACCGATCCAAGCCTTAGTGGCCAATACCAGCTTCTCCTTAGCAAATCAAAAACACAGGACGGTTACAAAGTAGTCAATCCCAACCGTCTTTTTCAATTCTGGAAAAGTGTAAGAGACACATTGGCCATCACAAAAAGCAGGCTTGCCAATGCCCAAAAAGATATCGGGGGCTACCAGACGCAGATCAAAGAACTTAAAGAAAAGGTAAATGGTTCCCAGGCCTCGCTAGCCACATCAAATGCAAGGATCAATGAGATCAACTTTTTAGGCATTAGCTTTACCAAATCCAATTATAACATGATTGTTTGGGGACTGATCCTGATCCTGGCACTGACCCTGATCATAGTTATCATAAGATCCGCAAAAAACATACACGAGGCAAAATACAGAAGCACGCTATATGAGGAGATCAGCCAGGAATATCAAAATTATAAGACCAAGGCAAACGAAAAAGAAAAGAAGCTGGCCAGGGAACTTCAGGATGAGCGAAACAAACTAGAAGAACTCAAGAACCGGTAAACCCGATAAAAAACAAGAAAGCCTTCCGAAATCCGGAAGGCTTTCTTGTTAAGAATTAAAAGTATCGTTATACTTTGATTTCTACTTCAACACCGCTAGGCAATTCCAATTTCATCAGGGCATCAACAGTCTTAGAGTTAGAGCTATAAATGTCAAGCAAACGTTTGTATGCGCACAGTTGAAATTGCTCACGGGCTTTTTTGTTCACGTGTGGTGAACGCAAAACAGTGAAAACTTTCTTTTCTGTCGGAAGCGGAATCGGGCCGCTCACTACTGCACCAGTGGGTTTAACAGTCTTTACGATCTTCTCAGCAGACTTATCCACCAGATTGTAATCGTAAGATTTTAATTTAATTCTGATTCTTTGGCTCATAATATTAATTTAATTAAAGCTGCCTGTTAGAGCTATTAATAACTGGCAACCGGGTTTATCTTTAAAAGATGCCAGGCAGCCCGTTGAGAACTGCCTGGTCTCTTATATTAATCTAAAGACTTTACTTTTCCTTTTGATTTTGCAATCACCTCATCCTGTACGTTCTTCGGAGCTGGCTCATAATGGTCAAACTCCATAGTCGAAGTAGCACGGCCGGAAGTGATCGTACGCAATTGCGTTACATAGCCGAACATCTCAGAAAGGGGAACCAGCGCCTTGATCACCTGAGAACCATTACGTGTATCCATGCCCTGGAGCTGGCCACGGCGACGGTTCAGGTCTCCCATTACATCACCCATGTTCTCTTCCGGAGTAAGCACCTCAATTTTCATGATCGGCTCCATCAGTACCGGCTTACATTTAGGCAAAGCCTCACGGAAAGCAGAACGTGCAGCGATCTCAAATGACAGCGCATCTGAATCGACTGCGTGGAACGAGCCATCGATCAGACGAACCTTCATATCAGGAAGCGGGAAGCCGGCAATTACACCATTGGCCATAGCTGCGGCAAAACCTTTTTCCACTGAAGGAATGAATTCACGTGGAATTGCACCACCAACGATCTCATTCACAAACTGCAGACCGCCTTTTTCAAAATCAGCATCGATCGGTGAAATGATCACCTGGATATCGGCAAACTTACCACGGCCACCAGTTTGTTTCTTATAAGTCTCGCGGTGTTGGGTAGAACCAGTGATCGCCTCTTTATAAGCAACCTGAGGAGCACCCTGGTTCACTTCCACTTTAAACTCACGCTTTAAACGGTCGATCAGGATATCCAGGTGAAGCTCACCCATTCCTGAAATTACCGTCTGACCAGTCTCCTCGTCAGTCTGGACCCTGAAAGTAGGATCTTCCTCCGCAAGTTTACCCAGGGCCAGACCCAATTTATCAACATCCGCCTGAGTTTTAGGCTCAATAGCCAAACCGATCACCGGCTCAGGGAAAACCATAGATTCAAGGATGATCGGATTTTTCTCATCACAAAGGGTATCCCCGGTCTTGATGTCTTTAAAGCCAACCACAGCCGCGATATCACCTGCACCCACGTTAGCAATCGGATTCTGCTTGTTCGCGTGCATCTGGAAGATACGTGAAATACGCTCCTTATTTTCTGAACGGGTGTTATAAACATAAGAACCTGCTTCCAGGTTACCCGAATATACCCGGATAAAACACAAACGTCCAACAAAAGGATCAGTCGCAATCTTAAACGCCAAAGCTGCAAATGGTTCTTTTTCATCAGGTTTGCGCAAAATTTCCTCTCCCGTATTAGGGTTAGTTCCTGTTACACCTTCCTGATCCAATGGAGAAGGCAGCAGCTCCATTACATAATCCAGCATGGTCTGCACCCCTTTATTCTTAAACGAAGAACCGCAAACCATCGGTACGATCTTTGCATCGAGCACCGCCTGACGCAGGGCATCCAGCACTTCACGTTCCGTGATCGTCTCAGGAGCATCAAAGAATTTCTCCATGAGAGTTTCGTCATATTCTGCAACAGATTCGAGCAATTTTTCTCTCCATTCAGCAACCTCATCCAGCATGTCATCAGGAATCGGCACTTCAGTAAAGGTCATTCCCTTATCATGTTCATTCCAGACAATACCCCTGTTGTTGATCAGGTCAACCACACCCTTAAAGCTGTCTTCAGAACCGATAGGCAATTGCAAAGGAACAGCATTGCTGCCCAGCATGTCTTTCACCTGCTTTACAACTTTCAGGAAATCAGCACCGGAACGGTCCATCTTATTCACGAAACCGATACGGGCTACATTATAATTATTGGCCAGACGCCAGTTGGTCTCAGACTGAGGCTCAACACCATCCACAGCGGAGAACAGGAATACCAGTCCGTCCAGTACACGAAGGGAACGGTTTACCTCTACGGTAAAATCAACGTGTCCCGGTGTATCAATAATGTTGATGTGGTAATTATTGCCTCTGTATTTCCAGTTTACAGTAGTTGCAGCAGAAGTAATGGTAATACCACGCTCCTGTTCCTGCGCCATCCAGTCCATGGTAGCCGCACCTTCATGCACCTCACCAATCTTGTGGCTGACACCGGCATAATAAAGGATACGCTCTGTTGTCGTGGTTTTACCCGCATCAATGTGAGCCGCGATCCCGATATTTCTTGTGTACTTTAAATCTCTTGCCATTTTTTATTATGATCCTATATATTAGAAACGGAAATGTGAGAACGCTTTGTTAGCTTCAGCCATTTTATGCGTATCTTCTTTCTTTTTAACTGCAGCGCCTTCACCTTTGGCAGCAGAAACGATTTCACCTGCAAGTTTTTCTTTCATGGTCTTTTCACCACGCTTACGTGCGAATGAAATTAACCATTTCATGCCCAGCGCGATTTTACGATCAGGCCTTACCTCTGTAGGTACCTGAAAGTTAGCACCACCAACACGGCGTGATTTCACCTCAACCGAAGGCATTACGTTAGCCAGGGCACGCTTCCATACCTCAAGCCCGTTCTCACCGGCTTTTTTCTCAGCCAGCTCAACCGCATCATAAAAAATATCGTATGCGATGGATTTCTTTCCATCGTACATCATGTTATTCACAAACCTTGTTACCTGAACATCATTGAATTTCGGATCAGGAAGGATAATTCTCTTTTTTGGTTTTGACTTTCTCATTGCTTATTCCTCCTGATTATTTCTTTTTACCTTTTGCCGGTGCGGCAGCTGCCTGACCTGGCTTAGGACGCTTAGTACCATATTTTGAGCGGCGCTGATTACGGCCCGCAACTCCTGAAGTATCCAGGGCACCACGGATAATGTGATAACGCACACCCGGTAAATCTTTAACACGACCACCACGGATCAATACGATAGAGTGCTCCTGCAGGTTGTGACCTTCTCCAGGGATATAGGCGTTCACCTCTTTACCATTGGTTAAACGTACACGCGCTACTTTACGCATTGCTGAGTTTGGTTTTTTAGGGGTAGTGGTATATACACGTGTACATACACCTCTTCGCTGTGGACAGCTGTCCAACGCCGGAGACTTACTCTTGAACTCCAGTGCTACTCTACCTTTTCTAACTAATTGTTGAATGGTTGGCATTGTTTCCTTTTTGTTTTCTATTTATGTTTAAAAACTTTACCCCTAAATAAGGGACTGCAAAGGTAAGACAATACATTTTATAAATCAAGAGGTTAACTAAAAATAAATGAAGGCTTAATGAAAAGTGTTCAGGTATAGCTTCTCCACCTTCTTCCTCGCCCAATCCGTTTTCCGTAAAAATTTCAGACTCGAGTTCATCGTCGGATTGTTGGTAAAACAGGAAATTCTGACCAGCATCCCAAGCTCCTCCCATCCATAATGCCATACCAGCTGTTTAAGGATAAACTCCAGGGACTTACCATGCAAAGGATTGTTTTTTTGTACTTCCGCTGTCATCCCGCAAAAATAGCTAAATTTACACACAGTTAAAATCCAGGAACAGATGAACTATAAATTAGGAGACTTCGTACGCTTCGTAGATGAAAACCTCGAAGGCTATATCACCCGCATCATTGACAAGGACACGATTGGAGTGACCGATGCAAATGACTTTGAAATACCTGTCCTGGCCTCAAAAGTCACACTGGTACATGCCGATGCAGAAATTGAAGACCTGTCTGCCCGGGAAGCCGCCCCAATTCCTCCTGATACACCATTTATCAGGGAAGGCATTTTCCTGGCAATCATCACCGACCAGCACAACAGCTCGGTGGCCCATTTTCATCTCGTCAATGAAAGCTCTTTCCAGCTACTGACCAGTTTTACCGCTGAAAAAGGAGGCATATTTAAAGGAGAATTTGCAGGAACTGTTGCAGCCCGGTCAGCAAAAAAGATCTATTCAGCACAATTGACCGATATCCAGATCTGGCCAAAATTCAGATTAGAGGCCCTGTTCCACACGCAAGCCGATGCAGACCCGCCAAAACCGGTAATCTACCATCAGCAGCTCCGCGGAAGGGACCTTTCGGTTCCCAAAACAGACATCAGCCTCTTAAAACAAAAAGGATGGCTGATCAGGCTTGATGCCCCGGAGCCGGCGATCGATGCTGAAAAATTAAAACAAAGCTTCTTTAAATAGCTCAGTTCTTTTTCCAGGTATTGTTCTCTTCGTTCACGTCTGGCAATACCTTGTCCGGATCCAGTTCTACGGCTACTACTTCATCAGCCGAAGGGTAGCTCACCGTCCAGGATTTATTGCGCATCCAGACATCAACCGGAATCCTGATCCTGTCAGTCTTACCATTCCTGGTCCTGACCTCCAGAATAACGGGCATGGGCAGCTGTCCAAGATTATCCACCTCAATATTGTAAGCAACAGCATTACCCGACCTGACCGCCTTCACACCAGCTATTGCCTGATCCATTTTCCAGTTGTTCAAAAACCATCCTCTCCAGAACCAGGAAAGGTCCTCACCGGCCCCATTCTCCATTGCCCTGAAAAAATCAACAGGAGTCGGGTGCTTGAACGCCCATTCGGCAATATAATTCCTGAAAGCATAGTCAAACCGGTCTTCACCAAGGATCTCATTTCTGAGGATCTCCAGGCCCCAGCCCGGTTTGCTATATAAATTTGTCCCAATATTTTTCTCCCGCATGGCATCAGGGCTCAGCATAATGTACTCCAACTCCTCTTTTTGAAGATTGAGCGCTACACGGTGCATATCACTTTTCGCCTTTTTATACTCTCCGTTGTTAAAAGCTCCTGAAGAAATCCCATTGATAAACGTATTGAAACCCTCATCCATCCATCCATATTTACGTTCATTGCTGCCCACGATCATCGGGAACCAGGTATGGCCGAATTCATGGTCGATCACGCCCCAGGCTTGCGAATTCTTAGCCTTCCAGCCACAAAAAACAATGCCCGGATACTCCATGCCACCAACATTACTGGCCACATTCACCGCCATCGGATAAGGATACTCAAACCATTTGGAAGAATAATGCTCTATCGAAGTCTTAATGTACTCCACAGCCCGTCCATATCCGTCATTCCCATTGCTCTCCACCGGATGTGCAGCCACTGCCAGAGACTTCCTGCCACTGGGCAGATTAATTCTGGCCGCATCCAATATAAAGGCCCTGGAAGAAGCCCAGGCAGCATCCCTTGCATTTTTGATCCTGAATTTCCAGGTCAGTTTATCTTTTGCCGGGCGCGAAGCAGGATCCAAGACCTCTTTTTCTGAACGGATCACCACCTTCACATCGCTGCGCTGAGCTTCATTCCATCTTTGCAGCTGCACCGGGGTAAACACCTCCTGCGGGTTCAGCAGTTCGCCCGAACCCATGACAATATGGCTCGCAGGAACCGCTACCGCAAAATCTATGTCTCCATATTCACAATAAAACTCGCCAGCGCCCCAGTATGGAAGCGTGTTCCAGCCAAGAACATCATCGTAAACACATATTCTGGGAAACCATTGCGCAATAGAAAAAATTTCACCGTTCCTCGTAGTCAGGTGGCCCATACGGTCAGAGCCATTTACCGGGATCAGGAAAGAAAAATTCATTTTGACCGTCACCACATCCCCCGCAGCCTGCACCGGCTCATCCAGCCTGATCTGCATCCTGGTATCCTCGATCAAAGAAGTAAACTTAGCCTGCCTGCCTTTCTGCAGAACAGAAAGCCCATCAATCACATAGCCGCCATCCAGCTTCTCTCCCCTGGCCCCATACCTGCTGCCCTCAGGGATCAGTGCAGTTCCCCTGGATTTAGAAGAAAACAGGTTCTGGTCCAGCTGCAACCAAAGATAAGAAAGCTTATCAGGGCTATTGTTTTTATAAGTGAGGGTTACACTTCCCGAGATCCTGTTGGCCTTTTCATCCAATTCTGCGGTGATGCTATAATCCGCACGGTTCTGCCAGTATTTAGGCCCCGGATAACCACTTGCAGACCGGTATTCATTTCCGTTAGCAGTATAAAATAAAGGACTAAAAGCCTCGTGAGGGTCATAATTTCCGGCAGCAGCAGGCTGCTGGGCATTTAAACCTGAAATTGAAGCACAAAAAAGCGCCAGAAGTACCACAGATTTCTTTAACATCATCATTTAGGTTATAATGCTAAGATATAAAAAATTTATCCTGATAATCAGTCTCCTCAAACCCGATCAGTACGGCTTTGCCATCCAGTTCCACAACCGGACGCCTGATGGCACTGGTATTTTTCAGCAGCACCTCGATAGCAGTCAGTTCATCCACCACACCTGCCTGCACCGTAGCATCCAGTTTCCTCCAGGTCGTACCTTTTTTATTCAACACTTTTTCCCATCCAAAAACATTGCACCACTCCTGAAGCTTCTCCCTTTCTATACCTTTCTTTTTAAAATCATGAAATTCATGGCTGAATCCATGACTATCCAGCCAGGTCAAAGCCTTCTTTACAGTATTACAATTGGGGATTCCATATACAGTCATAGTACAAATCTAGACAAAAAATGCTGAAAGCGCCACTCGTCACTTTTTCGCAGGCTTTCATCACATTTTAGACACAGGACATTAAAGCCTTCGTACTATTGTACTGTCAAATATTAAGATACTATGAAACTAAAAGATCTCTCAAAAATCGAATTCTGGATCGCTACAGGACTTTATAGCTTTGCTATACTTTTGCTGATCACGAATTCCGGTGACAGGACACCTACGCATACAGAGTACCGGATGAACGAAGCCGGTTTCCAATATTCTTATATCTCCAACTACCTGATCCCGGAACTTTTCCGCTTCTCCATCCTATACTTCAGCTTCCTGGCCCTCAATTTTTGTATAGCCCCCTCATTGTTCCGGCCCAATACCCGAGTCTTTTCCGTCCTGATCATCATCATTCTCTACCTGTGCACCGGGCTGACCACCAGCATACTGAATACCTACAGCCAGGCATACGAATTCCGCGACTTTAATAATCTTGACGACGCCTATGACCACTTCTTTCTAAAAGGCTTTACTTATGCAGCCTGGCTGATCTCCGTCATCATGATCTATGTCGCCCTGAAAAAGATGGTATTCTACTTCAAAGAACATGAAAACAACGAATATGATCCCAGCAGCCGCATGAAACTGGAAGCCGTATTCGGTGCGGCCATCTGGTTCGTAGGATTATTGTTGCTGCTGGCCACCTCCTCCCCTTTTGAGGTAATGGTCTGCTGGACCCTGGTCATATGCGCTACGATATTCCTGATCATACTCTCCATTTACTACCTGATCCCGCAAACCAAAGCAACAAGAAGAACCTTCACAAATTACTTTGGAAAATTCCTGCTCATCACCATTACCTGCTGCATTCCGCTCTCCCTGGTTGCACTATTGTTCAGCAGCCGCGGAGAAATGGCCGCCATCGTCATCGCCTTCCACATTCCCACACAGCTCATCATCAGCGCTCCCTTGTCCTGGTACCTTTACAAAAAGCGCATCGAATCAAATGCAGAGCTGACCACATTAAAAACAGAACTGGGCAGGTCAGACGCCAGCCTGAGTTTCCTGCGCTCCCAGATCAACCCCCATTTCCTCTTCAATGCCCTCAATACGCTGTATGGTACCGCGCTTCAGGAAAATGCAGAACGTACGGGCGAAGGCATCCAGATGCTGGGCGATATGATGCGCTTCATGCTGCAGGAAAACATGCAGGAAAAAATATCGCTCACCCGTGATGTAGATTACCTCAACAACTACATCTCCCTGCAGAAACTGCGCACTTCCCGTTCCCCATCCATTACCATAGAGACCCAGATCGACGAACAACTCAACAATCACCAGATCGCCCCGATGCTGCTCATCCCCTTTGTAGAAAATGCCTTTAAGCACGGGATCAGCCTGCAGGAGCCATCACACATTAAAATTACCCTGCAGACCAAAGGAAACACACTCTACTTTGATGTACACAACAGCATCCACCTCAAGCAGGACAATGATCCGGAAAAACTCAAAAGCGGTATTGGCCTGAAAAACGTGCGCCAGCGGCTGGAACACCTTTACCCCAACCGTCATGAACTGATCATCCGGGAAAGTGCAAAAGAATTTTTCATACACCTCACGCTTCAATTGACAAGAAATAGTTAATTTTAAAAATGACAGCGATCGCAATAGATGATGAACCCATCGCTTTGGATATAGTGAGAACTCATGCATCCAAAGTCCCGTTCATCCAGCTTGAAGCCACATTTACCAACGCATTCGACGCGATCAGCTACCTACAGGAACACAAGACAGACCTCATTTTCCTGGACATCAAAATGCCCGATATCAGCGGAATAGATTTTCTGGGCAGCCTGAGCAGCCCACCTATGGTCATCTTTACAACCGCTTATTCAGAACACGCGGTGAAAAGCTTCGAGCTCGATGCGGTAGATTACCTGTTGAAACCCTTCTCCCTGTCCAGGTTTCTCAAAGCCTGCAATAAAGCCCTCGAACTCTTTAACCTCAGAAACAGACCGGATGCACAGGAACAACCCCTGCACATTTTTTTAAAAGACGGGTATGAGCAGGTCAAGGTACACCTGGATGACATCCTTTACATCGAAGCAAGCGGCAACTATACACTGGTACACCTTACCCAGGACAAATTGATCAGCACGCGCGTCCCGATCGGCGAAATGGCACAAATGCTTCCTCAAAAAAACTTTGTCAGGACCCACCGGGCCTATATTGTCGCCAAAGATAAGATCACCAGGTTTGACCGCTCACAGATCTGGATAAACGACCATCCCATCCCGATCGGCGCAACCTATATGCATTGCCTGCAGGATCTACCACAAAACTGACTTAAAATAATCTTGCATTAATTTGACAATAAGATATTATTGTTAATATTGCACACCCGTTCCCGGGTATTATTATATGCCCTTTAAACTAACTTTAAAAAAGCAGGTATTAACCCACTTCGCTGTTCTCCGTACCTGCGCCTGCTACATCCATCTCAGTATTAAGCGGGCATACGAGTGTTCGGGATTTATGGTGGACAGGGGCGGCAAAAAGGTCAAAATATGCTGATATACTTTAATTTGGATCTGCAAAGACAGGTAATCAACCCATTTTATAATAGTTTATCTAATTTTGGTTTTTTCTGCCCCGAAGTCCGGAAAACCCTGCAGGCAACGGAGCCGAAAAATTCAACATAACAGAATAAGAATACCAACATTTACCATAAAACACCCTGAAAAACACACAAACACCCATGGAAAAAATTAATGTACTAATTGTTGATGACAGACCAGAGAACATCTTCGCCCTGGAAGCATTGCTTCAGCGACCAGACATCAACATCATCACTACAACCAACCCGAACGAAGCACTTAGACTATGCTGGGAGACAGACATCGCCGTCGCACTCATTGATGTACAAATGCCCGAGATGGATGGATTTGAGCTGGTAGAAATACTTAAAGGCAACCCGCGCACCAAAGACATACTGATCATATTTGTAACAGCGATCTCCAGGGAAACAAAATATGCCGTAAAAGGACTCAATACCGGTGCTGTTGATTACCTGTATAAGCCTCTTGATCCGTATGTTACCTCAGCGAAAGTAGATGCTTTCCTGCAATTCATCCGAAACCAGCGGGAGATCAAAGCAAAGAACAAAGAACTGGAAGCCTACCAAAAAGAGCTGATCAAAGCAAAAGAACAGGCTGAACAAAGCAAAAAAGTCAAAGAGAACTTCCTTGCAAACATGAGCCACGAAATCCGCACACCCATTAACGGGATCATAGGCCTGGCACACCTGCTGGCAGAAAGTGAACTGGACGAAACCCAAAAAGAGATGGTAGATCTACTACAAATATCTTCCAGCTCCCTGCTCGACGTCATTAATGACATCCTGGACCTTTCAAAGATTGAGGCGGGGAAACTTAAGATCATCCGTAAAGAAACCAATATTGTAAGCCTCTGCGAGGCAGTGGTCAACCTGTTAAGCATAAGTGCAAAAGAAAAGAAGCTGCTGCTCACTACCCATTTCGATCCGGCCCTTCCCCAATGCATCCTGGCCGATTCCACGCGTCTGAACCAGATCCTGATGAACCTGGTCGGAAATGCCGTTAAATTTACCTCAGCAGGAAGTGTAACCCTGAAAGCTGAAGTGACGGGCAGCAAAGGTAATAGCGAACATATCAAATTCTCAGTTATAGACACGGGAATCGGAATTGCCAAAGAAAATATAGAGAAAATCTTTGAAACCTTTGAACAAGGCGATGAACAGACAACGATCAAATTCGGAGGCACCGGCCTTGGGCTGTCCATTGTAAAGAACCTGGCCAGGCTCAAGGGAGGACAACTGGAAGTTGAAAGCGAAGAAGGAGAAGGAAGTACATTCTGCTTCAGCAATTGGTATGAAGTGGCCGGAGGAGCATCCATTAATAAGGAAAAACCACCTCAGGAGGCCCTGGCACTATTTAACGATCTGAAAGTCCTTGTCGCTGAAGATAATCCCATCAACAAGTTTCTGATCATTAAAATACTGAAAAACTGGAAGGTCAATATCGACGTGGCAGAAAACGGAAAAGAAGCGATCGATAAGCTGAAAGAAAATGACTACGATCTTATCCTGATGGACACCTTTATGCCGGTAATGAACGGACTGGAGGCAATTAAGCTCATCCGGGAAGGTTACGCCCCGGGAAAGGAAAACATACCGGTCATCACCTTCTCCGCCGCAGTGATGGAAGCCGATAAAAGAACCGCCATCGAAGCGGGAGCCAATGACGTGATCAGCAAACCGTTTGAACTGGGGGTACTTCATCAGAAACTGGCCAGGTACGCCCGTTCATGACCAGCCACGGCAACAACAGGGCTGCCTGGCAAAGCTGCTATTGGTTAAACAGCGTCATGGTCTGCGCAGGGCCTATCGCAACAAAGCTCTTAATAAGTTCCACACTTCTATCAATAAGTGCAGGAAGTTCAGGCAGCTCATCCTTATCAAAACGGCCAAGAACATAATCCACCTGCCTGCCCCTGGGGAAATTGTCTCCTATTCCAAAACGCAGCCTTGCATAATTCTGCCCGCCGCACAATTCCTCGATACTCTTTAAGCCATTGTGTCCGGCACTGCTGCCCTGTAGTTTCAGGCGCAGCTTACCCAATGGCAGAGCCAGGTCATCCACAATGACCAGCACATTTTCAGGCGATACCTTAACCTCACGCATCCAGTAATTGACCGCTTTGCCACTCAGGTTCATAAAGGTAGCAGGCTTGATCACATGCAATTTCCTGCCTTTATAAGACACTTCGGAATAATAAGCCAGGCGCTGATTTGAAAAAGTACCGCCAAGATCTGAAACCAGTGCTTCGGCAATATTAAACCCAATATTATGCCTGGTATCTGTATATTCAGGACCGATGTTCCCTAAACCGACAATTAGATATTTCATTGATGCAAAGATAATATTTTAACGCAAGGCAAAATCCCGGGCCGGAAGTTTCTTAACTGCAAACCTCTTTCAACAAAAAAAGCAGCATTTACTTGCTGCTTTTTTTATCTGTTTATCTTGTTTTCAGCGGTGATGAAGCTGTCACGACCTGACTATTTCTTTTTTGCTTCCTGCTCCGCTTGTTTCAATGCCCTTGACATTCCTACAGACACAATGGTATCCTCCGGCGTATTGGTAACCAGGTAGCTGCCTTTTTCAAGATCCCGTACCCGGAACAAACTGCCAACTTCCAGTTTGGCAATGCTCACTTCAACAGCCTGTGGCATGTCCTTAGGCAAAGCCTTAACGCGAAGCTTGCGTAATTTCTGCACCAGCTTACCCCCCATTTTGACGCCAGGAGAAGTACCTGTCAATTTCACAGGAATCTCCATAGTGATGGCCTTATCATCAAATAATTGCAGAAAATCCACATGCAATAACACATCAGTCAGCGGGTGGAATTGCAATTCTTTGATCACTGCTTTGATCTTTTCACCATCCAGGCTGATCTCCACAAAGTTCGCCTCCGGAGTATAGATGGCATCTTTTAATTCCGTTGTTACTACAGCAAAGTGCTTTTGTGCTTTACCGCCATACAATACCGCAGGAACTTTGCCTTCATAGCGAAGTTCTTTAGCATCGCGTTTCCCTACGTTCTCTCTTGGAGAACCGCTAATTGCGATTGTTTTCATTTTTTATTTATTTTAATTAATCTATCTGAAGTTTCCAGACCCTTCCTGGAACACTTCAATTTCTTCCGGATCTTTAAATCCAGCAATATCTCCATACGTTCAATTACACCCTGAACAGATCAGCAATCGATCCGTGCTCGTTGACATTGGCAATAGCCTTTGCAAACAAGGGAGCAGTACTCAGCACCCTGATCTTTGGACTTTGCAATTTCAGGGGAATGGTATCCGTTACGATCAGTTCAGTCAAAGCAGAGTTCTCGATCGTTTCATATGCCTTTCCTGAGAGTACCGGGTGTGTACAGACCGCCCGTACACTTTTGGCCCCTTTTTCCATAATTAATGCGGCAGCTTTTGCAAGCGTCCCAGCTGTATCACAGATGTCATCGATCAGCACCACGTCCAGGCCCTTCACTTCACCGATGATCGACATGGATTCAATTTCGTTGGCCCGCTTCCTGCGCTTGTCACAGATCACCACCTCTGCATTGAAGAACTTTGCAAATGTACGTGCGCGGTAAGAGCCGCCCATGTCAGGTGAGGCAATGGTCAGGTTCTCAAGGCCAAGACTCTTGATATAAGGCACAAAGATCACCGAGCCATCCAGGTGATCGACAGGTATGTCGAAAAAACCCTGTATCTGGGCAGCATGCAGGTCCATGGTCATGATCCTGTGAATACCGGCAGATTTCAGCAGGTTAGCAACCAGCTTGGCACCTATGGCAACCCTTGGCTTATCCTTTCTGTCTTGTCTTGCCAAACCATAATACGGTACAACTGCGGTAATATAATGTGCTGAAGCCCGCTTGGCCGCGTCCACCAGCAACAGTAGTTCCATTAAATTATCGGAAGGCTGATAAGTAGACTGGATGATGAAAACATCGCATCCCCTTACAGTTTCATCATAAGAAGGCTGGAACTCACCATCGCTGAATTTGCTTAAAGTAACGCTGCCCAAGGGCTTACCGTAACTTTCGGCAATTTGCTGCGCCAAGTCCTTTGTACCACTTCCGGCAAAAAGTTTAACCGGGTTAAATTGCAATGGCATGATGAAGTACGATCAATACTGTTAAAAAAAAATCGGATTGCGCTGTTCAACTCACAATCCGAATATGTTAGTTGCCCGACCAGGATTCGAACCTAGACAAACGGTACCAAAAACCGTCGTACTACCATTATACTATCAGGCAATCTCCCTACAAAGCTTCCTTTGAAATGGAATGCAAATCTACGCAGATTTTTGATTTCTGCAAATCCAGAAACAAAAAAGATTAAATATTTTTTCCCTGGCAACCCATCCTAAATATCAAGATTCAGAGAATCAAACAATTATTATTACTGTAAAAGATTATTATTGCCATCTTCCATAGCCTCCAGTTTCAACACACGCTTACAACGCCCTCAGCACCCTTAGAGCACCCTTTTAAGACCCGTTGAGTATTAAAAGGGTGCTCTAAGGGTTGTTCAACGGTTGTCCAACGGTTCTGGAACCCGGAGAGCAGAACAGGATGTCCTGTGCTGATCCTGTCCGGATTACATTTGGCTGTACCAGATAGGTTTTTACAGAAACCCCCTATAGGGAGCCCGCAACAGGACGCGAGGTTTTTAAATTCCGGCGCGATTTTCAGGCGCTGTCAGGGTGCTAAAATATGTTAAACTCAAATATACTTTACCCGATTATCAATCTTATTTTTTATTTTCGGCAGCGATTAAATTGCTTATAGTAATACTACCCGATAAAGAAATGAATTATTCGAAAATTAATAACATTACCGGCTGGATCTGCTTTGCCATAGCCACACTCTCTTATATCCTCACTTTAGAACCTTCTGTAAGTTTCTGGGATTGCGGCGAATTCATCGCTTCTGCGCTGAAGATGCAGGTCGTCCACCAGCCCGGCGCCCCTTTGTTCCTGATGATCGAAAGGTTCTTTTCTTTATTTGCTTTTGGTGATACGACCAAAGTGGCTTATTTCATGAATGTTGGCTCGGCAGTAGCCAGCGGAGCCACCATTTTGTTTCTCTTCTGGACCATTACCGCACTTGCAAAAAAGATGCTCGTCAAAGAGAACGAAGAGATCAGCAAGGCCAATCTGATCGCCATTATGGGATCGGGCATCGTCGGTGCGCTGGCTTACACTTATTCAGACAGTTTCTGGTTTTCAGCGGTTGAGGCAGAAGTATATGCGTTGTCTTCCTTATTTACGGCCATTGTATTCTGGGCGATCCTGAAATGGGAGGCTGTAGCCGACGAGCCGCGCGCTGACCGCTGGCTGCTGTTCATTGCCTACATCATGGGACTTTCCATCGGGATCCACCTGCTGAACTTGCTGACGATCCCTGCCATTGCCTTTGTATATTATTTTAAAAAGACAAAAAAGGCCACCACGCCGGGCATCATCAAGACCGCCCTTGCCGGGATCCTGATCCTTGCCGTCATCCAGTACGGCATTATCCAGTACCTCGTATCATTTGGTGCTTACTTTGACCTCTTCTTTGTAAATACGTTGGGCATGGGATTTGGCACCGGGGTCGTCTTCTTTGCTATTGTTCTGGTTACGGCGCTGGTATGGGGCATCCGTTATTCCATTAAGCACCAGAAAAAGGTGCTCAACCTTGCCCTGCTGTCTACTGCGCTGATCATCTTCGGCTACGGCTCTTTTGCAATGATCATCATCCGGGCCAAGGCCAACCCAAATCTGAACAACAGTGATCCTGACAATGCCTTTTCTTTTCTTGGCTATCTGAACAGGGAACAATATGGGGACAGACCGTTGCTATTCGGGCCGAACTACAACTCACAGGTAACAGAATTTAAGGAAGGTAAGACAAATTACAGAAAAGGGGCGGACAAATATGAAGTAGCTGGCAAAAAGATGGACTATGTCTATGACAGGACCACTCCCTTCCCCCGCATGTACAGCGACGATGCAAGGCATGTCGGTTATTACAAGGACTTGCTGGGCCTGGACGACACGCGGTTCCCTACGCTGGTAGATAATGTGCGCTTCTTTTTCAGCTACCAGGTCGGCCTCATGTACATGCGGTATTTTCTCTGGAATTTTGTGGGTCGCCAGAATGACGACCAGGGCCAGGGCAGCCTGTATGAAGGCCAGTGGCTGAGCGGCATCAAGCCAATAGATGGCATCATGCTGGGCAATCAAAAAAACCTTCCTCCTTCCATCGTGGAGAGCAAAGCTTACAACAGGTTCTTCTTTCTTCCGTTGATCCTTGGTGTGATCGGTGCGGTATGGCATTTCAAACGCGATCAGAAAGATGCGGGAATTATCGCTTTACTGTTCTTCTTTACCGGAATTGCTATCGTACTGTACCTTAACCAAAAACCGATGGAACCCCGGGAAAGGGATTATGCCTATGCCGGTTCTTTTTATGCTTTTGCCATCTGGATCGGCCTGGGGGTGATCGCTTTGCGGGAATGGCTGAGCAAAAAGCTCAATCCGGTCAACGGGGGCATACTTGCTACTGTTGCCGGTCTGCTTGCTGCACCTGCGATCATGGCAGCCCAGGGATGGGATGACCACAATCGCTCCGAGAAAATGGTCGCACATGACATTGCGGTAGATTACATGCAATCCTGTGCGCCAAATGCCATCCTGTTCACCTATGGCGATAATGATACTTACCCGCTCTGGTACATCCAGGAAGTCGAGGGGGTCAGGCCAGATATCCGGCTGGTGAACCTGAGCCTTTTTGATACCGACTGGTACATCAATGGCATGAAGCGCAGGCAGAACGAGTCTGATCCGCTGCCGATCTCCATGAAGGAATCCCAATATGTCCAGGGCGTTAGGGATGTCATGTATTACCAGGATTATAAACTGGAGGGTTCTGTAGAGCTGAGCAATATCCTCTCTATTCTTTTGTCTGATGATGATGGGGACAAGATCACCCGGCAGGATGGAAGCAAGGACAATTTCATTCCGACCAAGAAATTTAAACTGACTGTGAACCGTGATGACGTGATTAAAAACGGAGTGGTCCCGGCTGCAGATTCTGCCAATATCGTTCCGGGCCTGGAATGGACCTTCAACAAGAACTATGTTACCAAAGGTACATTGGCCATGTTTGATATTCTTGTACATAACAACTGGAAGCGCCCCATTTATTTTGCAAGTACTGTTCCGTCAGAACAATATAATGGCCTGGACAATTATCTGTATACAGAAGGCCTGGCTTTGCGCTTAAGGCCACTAAAAGTGGATACTGCCAGCCAGCGTAGTGACCTGATCAACACCCCTGTATTGTATAATAATGTAATGAACAAATTTGTATGGGGCAATATTAAAAATGCCAGCTATCTTGATACCCAGTCTGCAGATGACATTTCTATTTTCGCCAATTTATTCAACAGCACGATCACGGGCTTATTGAAAGAAGGCAGGACTGATGATGCCAAAAAAGTAGCTGACCGTTACTTCCAGGTTATGCCTGACAGGTTCTATGGGATGAGGTCTACGATGGGGGCCTATTTTATGGCAGAAAACCTGTATGCGATGAATGATCCAAAACGTGCCAATGAATTGATAGAAAAAGCGGCGGCGTATATTAAAAAAGAATTGGATTACCTTGCTGATGTTTCCCAAAGCAAAAACAAATTTATTGGTAGTCAAAATGTCCAGTTGGGCATGTCCTTCCTGAACCAGATGGCCAATACAACTGCAAAATATAAGCAAACCAAGCTCAGCAAAGAACTGGCAGACCAGTTCAATTACCTGGAGGGAAGGTTCTCTCGGTATTTTGCCCAGCAATAAGAGGAATCAGAACATTCGCTTTTAAGGTATCATGAAATGACATAAAAAAGGGCTGTCCGAAAAGTCGGACAGCCCTTTTTTATCCGGGTACCTGGTGGGAAAACTTTTTCGTACGCTCTTCTAATTCTCGACAACGACTCCCATGGCGCAGAACTTGTCTATTCTTGCCGCGATCATCTTTTCTGTTTTTTCTTTTTTTAGTTCCTTCAGGTCTTTTAATATCTGCTCTTTTACTGTTGCCGCCATTTCCGCCGGATTTTGATGTGCCCCGCCGAGTGGTTCCTTGATCACTCCGTCGATCAGTTTGTTTCCGTACATGTCATCTGAAGTAAGCTTCAGGCATTCTGCTGCCTTTTCTTTGTAATCCCAGCTTCTCCAGAGAATGGATGAGCAGGATTCTGGTGAGATCACTGAATACCAGGTATGCTCCAGCATATAGACCTTATCTCCTATGCCTATACCAAGGGCACCTCCGGATGCACCTTCTCCCACTACGAAACACAGGATCGGCACTTTAAGCACAGACATTTCCAGCAGGTTCCGGGCTATGGCTTCTCCTTGCCCGCGTTCTTCTGCCTCAAGCCCGGGATAGGCCCCCATGGTGTCTATAAAAGAAATGACCGGTTTATTGAACTTTTCAGCGAGACGCATCAAGCGTAATGCTTTCCGGTATCCTTCCGGATTGGCCATGCCAAAATTGCGGTATTGTCTCTCTTTGGTATTCTTGCCTTTCTGGTGCCCGATGATCATAACGGTCTGTCCTTCTATCGTGGCAAAGCCCCCGATGATCGCTTTATCATCCTTTACAGTTCTATCGCCGTGCATTTCTATGAAGTCATCGCAGATCAGGCTGATATAGTCAAGGGTCTGTGGTCTTTCAGGGTGACGGGACATCTGGACTTTCTGCCATCCGGTAAGGTCGGTATAGAGTCCCTGTCTGGTTTGTTCAAGCTTCTCTTCCAGCTCTGTGATTGTTGCAGACATATCTACTTTGGTTTTATCGGCTACTTGTTTCACCTTTTCTATTTGCTGCACGAGTTCAGCCAAAGGCTTCTCAAAATCAAATGATGTTTTTATCTGTTCCATAGCGGGCTGTAAAAATAGGAATTTTCTGGATCATCTCCTATACTACATCCCAGTCAGGAAACTGTTTTGAAAGGTTAACTATTCTTTCCAGCGCCACTCACCGGCGATCCTGAGCGGAGTTTCCAGATCGTTTTCCTGAAGAAAGGCTTTTAAATCTTCTTCATTTTGTCTGTGCACCGGCAGATCGAAGGTATTTGCAAGGGCGTAGACCAGCATTGCGCTGTAACGAATGGTATTCTTCAGTTCCTGTTCGTCCACCAGTTTGAATACATCCCCGTCTGAATGGTAATAAGGGCCTGAATTGTTGGGCAATGCTCCTCCGGTACCGCCGCCGACCGGGATGCCCTGCAACATAAAGGGCTGATGGTCACTATGCATCCATGCGCCTGAAAAGAACACATTCTTAAATCCTGTATCCAGTTGACTGATCTGCCTGCCCCATTCTGTAAAAAGAGGTTTCATTTCTTTTCTGCTCGTAGCAAAGCCTTTGGGGTCATTTGTCATGTCATAGTTAAGCATGAACCTGATCTCGCTGAGTCTGTTTGCCTTTCTTGCCTCAGCTATATATGCTTTTGAACCCAGCAGCCCCTGCTCTTCGCCCATAAACAAGACAAATTCCACTGTCCTTGCGGATGTTAGCCCGAGTGCTTTGAATGTTCTTGCCATATCGATTACTGCAAATGATCCTATGCCGTTATCAATTGCACCGGTAGCCAGGTCCCAGCTGTCCAGATGTGCACCTACAATGATCTTCTCTTCGGGGATCAGTGTGCCTTTTAATGTGGCAATGACATTCCGGGCCCTGATCAATCCTGAAAAATTGGTCATGTCCAGGCTTGCGTATTGCTTCCCTGATCTCAGCTTTTCTTTGATGTGCATCCCGCTCTCCAGTCCGATACATACCGCAGGGATATCGATCAGCCTGCCTGTTACTGATGCTGTTCCTGTGAGCAGGACACCTTTGGGTACGGTGTTGATTATGATGATCCCTGCTGCTCCATATTTTGATGCCAGTGCTGTTTTTTCAGAACGGTGCAGCAACGGGGTATTTTTTGGATAACCGGGCAATACTCCGAGATATACCAGTGCGATTTTTCCTTTCACCTTGCCCCCGTCCCTGATATAATCTTCTTCAAGGCCATTGCCAAGATCAATAACTTCTGCCCGGACCGTTGCTTTTACCGGGGAATGTGCCAATGTTACCGAAGGTACTTCTTCCAGTGCTTTTTCCGTGTCTCCTATCCTGGTTTCATTGGTCAGCCTGCTCCAGCTTTCTACTTCAAATGGTTGAAATTTCACGTCATAACCATATGATTCCAGTATTTTAAAGACATATTCTTCGGCTTTTAGGCCATTGGCTGATCCGGTAAGCCGGTGGCCGATGTTTTCTGTTGCTATTTTCAAATTGTTATATGCCTGCGACCTTTCCTGTACTTCCGTATTGATCCTGCCGAATGCCGTTCCAAGATCTTCTTGCCCAAATCCTGTCCTGCAGGTAAGCATGAGGATTAACAGTAAATAGGAAAGGTATCTCATGGTTGTTACTTTTTTCGTTCTGTGGTATAGCGGACCAGTTGCTCCAGGCCGTCCCTGGCATCCCCCGGCTCAAAGCTGTACAGGATGTCAAATGCTTCCTGCTGGTACTGAAGCATTTTCTGATGGGCATAATGGACTCCTTGCTTGGCATTCACAAAATCTATGATCTCCTGTATCTTTACAGGATCTTCATGATGGTTCTTGACCAGGCTGATGATCCGCTTCTTCTCTGTGCTTTCTGCACGGCTGAGTGCATAGATCAGCGGGAGGGTGACTTTCTTCTCCTTAATGTCTATGCCCAGCGGCTTGCCGACATCATCTGTCCCAAAATCAAATGTATCGTCCTTGATCTGGAACGCGATACCGACCTTTTCCCCAAAAAGACGCATTTTCTCTATCGTCTCTTCATCTGCTCCTGCAGAAGCCGCACCACATGCGCAGCACGATGCAATAAGTGAAGCTGTTTTCTGGCGGATCACATCAAAATAGAGTTCTTCACTGATGTCCATCCGCCTTACTTTTTCAATTTGCAGCAGTTCTCCTTCGCTCATTTGTTTCACAGCCTCGGATACGATCTGCAATAAACTGAATTCACTGTTATGAACAGAGAGCAACAGGCCTTTTGCGAGCAGGTAGTCTCCGACAAGTACGGCGATCTTGTTCTTCCATAAGGCATTTATTGAAAAAAAACCCCGCCTTTCGTATGCGTTGTCTACAACATCGTCGTGGACCAGGGTAGCGGTATGCAACAGTTCGACAAGTGCTGCGCCCCTGTGGGTGGATTCCTGGATGCCTCCGCATAACTTGGCCGCAAAAAAAACAAACATTGGTCTGATCTGTTTGCCCTTTCGTTTTACAATATAATGGGTGATTCTGTCAAGCAATGGGGCATCGCTGTGCATGGAATCTTTGAATTTAGACTCAAAGGCATCTATATCTGCAGCAATCGGCTTTTTTATCTGATCTATTCCCGGCATTCAGGTTAAAAAATATGTGTGCAAACATAGGTAAATTTCTTAGATTTTCATGGCCTTCGAAGGGCAGGAAAAGTCTGTACGCATGAGTGCTGTGTTCTTCAGGGCGGCATACCCGCCTTCAATATCAGTCACGTCTTCTACCCCTCTTGCTTTCAGTATCGAAGCCGCGATCATGGAACGGTAGCCGCCGGCACAATGGACGTAGCAGGTTTTTTGAGGATCTATTTCTTTCATCCAGTCATTGATGTAATCCAGCGGACGGGGAAGGGCGACCTCCAGATGTTCTGCTTCATATTCTCCGGGCTTTCTTACATCAAGTATTTTTACGTCCTTATCAGCAGAAACAATCTCTTCCAGCACCGCAGCAGGTACAGAGCGGATATGATCAAGTTCTTTACCCGCTGTTTTCCATGCGGTTATGCCGCCCGATAGAAAACCAATGGTATGGTCATATCCGACACGTGACAAGCGGGTGATCGCTTCCTCTTCTTTTCCATCTTCAACGACAAGAAGCAAGGGCTGTTCCATGTCTGTGATCAGCGCGCCCACCCAGGGAGCGAACTGCCCGTTTAATCCGATATTTATAGAAGAAGGGATAAATTCTTTGCTAAACACCTGTGGATCCCTTGTATCCAGGATCAGCGCACCTGAATGATTGGCCAGTTGCTCAAACGCTGCCGGGCTAAGCGCATTCAGGCCCTTTTCATATACGTCATCAAAACTTTTATAACCGTTCTTGTTCATGTCCGCATTCCTGGAAAAATACTGTGGCGGGGGAAGAATTCCTGAGGTCACTTCTGCTATAAATTGTTTCCTGTTCTGCGCTTTCAATGCATAATTGACTGCTTTCTGGTGTCCTAAAGTATCAAATGTTTCCCTGCTCATGCTTTTTCCGCAGGCAGATCCGGCACCGTGGGCCGGATAGATCAATACATTGTCCGGAAGGGTCATTATTTTCTGTTGCAGGGAATCATACAGCATCGAGGCCATATCTTCCATCGTCAGTGTCCCTTGCTGTGCAAGATCTGGCCTGCCCACATCCCCAATGAACAGCGTATCGCCTGTAAATATGCAATATGGTATGCCGTCTTTGTCTTTCAGCAGGTAAGTAGTAGATTCAGGGGTATGACCTGGGGTATGCAGGGCAATAATCGTCAGCTCACCCAATGGAAAGACTTCCCCGTCAGCAGCGATATGTGACTTGAAAGATGTTTTTGCTGTGGGACCGTATACAATCTGTGCACCCGATTTTTCTGCAAGGTCTATGTGGCCGGATACAAAATCTGCGTGAAAATGTGTTTCGAAGATGTATTTGATATGGGCGTTTGCGCTGACCGCTCTCCTAAGGTACGGGCCAACCTCACGCAGCGGGTCAATGATGGCAGCTTCACCTTTACTTTCTATATAATAGGCGGCTTCTGCAAGACAGCCTGTGTAAATCTGTTCTATGATCATATTGTAAATTTAACAATTCATGCCGTCAATTCTCCCCTGAGGTTCTGGGACATGAGCATAATCACTTCGCTTTTTTCAAGGCCCTGCCCCATCAGGTACATCAGCTTGGTCGTCGCCGCCTCAAAAGTCAGGTCATGACCGCTTACTACTCCCATCTGCTGGAGCTTTTTGCTGGTCTGGTACATTCCAAGCTCAACTGAACCGCGCTGACATTGTGTAATGTCTACGATGATCTTGCCTTTTTCAATGGCCTCATGCAAGCACAAAATGAACCATCCGGCTGTACTGGTATTGCCTGATCCAAAAGTCTCCATGACAATTGCATTGACGGAAGAGTCTGTTACTGCCCTGACCGCCATTTCTGAAATGCCGGGATATAGCTTAAGCACGCCTATGTTGGGATTATAATTCAAATGTACCTTTAATGTTCCTGTGGCTTGAGGCAGAATGTAATTGCGAAAGAAAGAAAGACTAACGCCCGCTTCAGCGAGTACTGGATAATTGGGCGAACGGAAGGCTTCAAATTTTTCAGAGTTATATTTAATTGCCCGGTTTCCCCTGAACAGCTGGTAATCAAAATAAATACAGACCTCGGGAACCATTGCATGGCCTCCGTTTTTTGTAGCGGCAATTTCCAATGCGGTGATCAGGTTTTCTTTTGCATCTGTGCGGATCTCTCCGATAGGCAGCTGGGACCCTGTGAGTATGACCGGCTTACTTAGGTTTTCAAGCATAAAACTTAGTGCTGAGGCAGTGAATGCCATAGTATCAGATCCGTGAAGAATCACAAAGCCATCAAACTCTTCGTAACGGTCCCGGATGAGTACGGCTATTTCCGCCCATATCTCAGGGGTCATGTTTGACGAATCAATTATCGGGTCAAATGAATGTACATCCAGATCGTAGTTCAGACGATCCAGTTCGGGGACATTCTGCCTGATTTGTTTAAAGTCAAACGGGACCAGTGACCCGCTCACCGGATCGTTGACCATACCTATCGTACCGCCGGTATAAATAATGAGTATCCGGGTCATGATCAGATTTTGAAAATGTCAACAGAATTGGCCGTTGTTACTGAAGCAACTTCTTCTATGCTCAATCCGTAGATCTCTGCTACCTTCCTGGCAACATGAACAAGATAACTGCTCTCATTGGGCTTTCCGCGAAAGGGCACCGGGGCAAGATAGGGTGAATCTGTTTCCAGGACGACCGAGGAAAGCGGAACTTCCTTCATTACTTCATCCAAACCCGCCTTTTTATAGGTCACCACACCTCCTATGCCCAGATAAAATCCCAGGTCAATGGCAAGACGGGCTTGTTCCAGGTTCCCTGTAAAGCAATGAAAAATACCTCTTAGCTTTTCATCCCGCTCACTTTCCAGCAGTTCAAATACTTCATCAAATGCTTCACGGCAATGTATCACAATTGGAAGATCAAGATCCTTTGCCCAGTTGATCTGTTCCCTGAAGGCTTTTTTTTGTATTTCGAGCGTGGTCTTATCCCAGTAAAGATCGATCCCTATTTCTCCAATGGCGTAAATGGTTCTGTCTGCAATGCTTTCACAGATCAGATCGAGTGTTTCTTCATAATCATCTTTTACTTCGCAGGGATGGAGGCCGGCCATTGCAAAACAGTTCTCAGGGTACCGGCGAACCATTGCATCGATCTGTACTACCGAAGCAAGGTCTACGTTTGGCAGGAATAATCTATTTACCTGGTTGTCAAAGCAGCGCTGCATGAGCAAAGCAAGTTTTTTCTCATCTGCCTCATAATACAGATGGGTATGGGTATCCGTTAGCATTACCAAAGATAACGAAAAAACCCTGTATGGCTTTAATCATACAGGGTTTATGTCTAGCAGCATACCGTCTGTACGCTTTTTCTGTTTTATTTTTTTGCAGGGGCTACCGGAGCGGCGGCTATGGGTGCACTGCCCGGTTTTTTTATGTCCACGATCTCAATTTCAAATGCCAGTGGAGAATAAGGTGTGATCTTTGCCTGAGGTTGCCCGCTCTCACCGTAACCAAGTTTTGATGGAATGATGAGCAATATTTTTCCACCTTTGCCGATCAGTTGCAAACCTTCATCAAATCCGGGAATTGCAGCGCCAAGTGTAAATTTACGCGGACCATACTGGGTCATTGGATTATAAAGGCCAGCTTCTTTTTCGACCTTTTCGATCGAAGACTGAAAGATCATTTCTTTGCCGTCTTTCTTTTTGGTCAGAAGCTTTCCTGTATAATTCAGCATGATCGTATCTCCCATAGCAGGTCTTTCTGCATTGCCCGGCGCATTGATCACATACTGCAGACCTGAAGCAGTAGTTTGCGGCTTTAATTTATTTTCTTCAATAAATTTCTTGATCTTGCCGGTCTCCTCACCTTTCAGTTTTCCGATTCTTGCCAGATAATCCTTCTGGAAGAATTCCTGTGCCCTTCTCTGGAAGGCCGTATCTGCTTCCTTGCTGTTTTTCTTCAATACCTTTTCAACCTTTACAGTGAAGACCAAATATTTGTCTTTCGCCAGCGCTGGTGGTTTAGGTTGTTTTGTGCGGCTCGTCATGGTATCCAGATCCAGCTTGAACGTTGCACTGTCTCCTTCGCCAAACAAATAAAGCACATCGTTCATATCGCCACTGTATTGTTTTTTCCCGACAGGGAATACCTGGGGCTGTTCAATATCATAAGTGCTGAACATCACAGAATCTCTTTCATTCTTCTGAACAAAATTCAGTTCTATAATATCCCCCTCCTGGATTTTTGCATTTCCCCCATCCTTATGGATCTTATACATCAGGCCTCCGGAACCTTTTTTGTAGTTGTTACAAGCAGCCAGTCCAAGCGTAGCTGCGAAAAGAATTATTATACCTTTCTTCATGTTTATTGTAATAATTGTGTTTTATATTCAGTTAATATCGTTTTAAATTCCTGTACGGTGTCTTCCAGGCGTTTTTCAGAAATCCCGCCAGCTGCATTCCGGTGCCCCCCGCCGCTAAAATACTTCTTGCAGATCTCATTTGCAGGAAAGTCCCCGGTAGACCGTAAAGATATTTTAACCTTGTCCGGCCGTTCAATGATGAATGCCGCAAGCCTGATGCCGTTGACGGACAATGCATAGTTGACGATCCCTTCTGTATCGCCTGTTACAATATCATATTGCTGCAGCTCTTCTCCACTGACCGTTATAATGGCGGTATTGTATTCCCTTATCACCTCAAGTTTGTTACTGATGCAGTGCCCAAGGAAGCGCAGCCGGTTTTCAGTCACATTGTCATATACCAGCTGATGAATTCTCCAGTGTTCAGCGCCCAGCTCGATCAGGTCTGCCGCAATCCGGTAGACTGAAGCAGTGGCCGACTCAAACCGGAAAGAACCTGAATCGGTCATAATTCCCGTATAAAGACAAGTCGCAATGTCTTTGTTCATCCTGTCTATGTCTCCAAGTTCCGTTATAATAAAGTCATAAACCAGCTGGGCGGACGCGCAGGCATTAATATCCCAATGCCTGTAATCATCAAAATCTTCGGGTTCCAGATGGTGGTCTATCATGAGTTTATATCCACCCGCAGAACGGACGAGCTCTCCAAGTTCATTGATCCTGCTCAGGCTGTTGAAATCCAGGCAGAAGATCATCGCTGCATCGCTGATCAGTTCTGCCGACCGTTCTTTCTGCTCGGTATAAACAATGACATCCGAGTTGTTTGGCATCCAATGCAGGAAATAAGGATAATCGGTCGGGGTGATGACACTGACATGGTGTCCCAACTGGATCAGATAAGCATAAAGACCTAATGATGAACCCATTGCATCTCCATCGGGTTTATGATGGGTTGTGATCACGATCTTTTGCGGCTTAGCCAGCAATGACTTTATTTCTGAAATAGACAATAGCATATTTGCCGCAAAGCTAATGATTTAATGATGAATTGAAGCCTAATATATTTGAAGCTTTAATATTAGTAGTATAAAATGTAATTTTGCAAAAAAAATCAAAATAAAAAGATGATTACAAACAGAACTTTTACCATGATAAAGCCCGACGCTGTAGCCAACGGCCATATCGGGGCAATTATCAATGACATTACCAACGCAGGATTTAAAATTATTGCTTTAAAATATACCCGGCTTACTCCTGAAACAGCAGGCAAATTTTATGAGATACACAAAGAACGTCCCTTTTATAACGACCTGGTGAGCTTTATGTCCTCAGGGCCTATCGTTGCTGCTATCCTGGAAAAGGACAACGCCATCGAAGATTTCAGAAAATTGATCGGATCAACAAATCCGGCTGAAGCTGCCGAGGGTACCATTCGCCGGAAATATGCAAAATCAATCGATGCCAATGCAGTACATGGCTCGGATTCGGATGCCAATGCGGCAATTGAGGGTGATTTCTTCTTCACCGCTGAAGAGCGTTTTTAGATCGTTCTTAATTCCTGCCTGACTTCCGTCCGGCGATAATTTAAAAAACAGCACCCCTTAAAAGGTGCTTATTTTTTATTTACTTGCACCCTTCAAACAATATTAAAAATGAAAAAGATCATTATCACTGCACTATTACCGCTTTGTGCTTTAACAGCTTATACCCAAACCACAAAAAAGACTGCACCGGTAAAGAGAACAGGAGTCACTTCTGCCAAAACTACTATTCCGGTGTCTTTCAAAAATACGCTGGACTCGGCAAGCTATTCGTTTGGTACGGCGATGGCGGCCAGTCTGAAAAACAACGGTTTAACAACACTCAACTATACGCTTTTCCTGAAAGGGATACAGGATGCCTTTGGAGATAAAACGCCACTCATCAATCAGGAAGAGGCTCAGGGCAGCATTGCCAAAATATTCAAAACCCTGGCGGAAAAAAAATTTGCGGGTCAGATCGCTGAAGGAAAGGCTTTTTTGGAAAATAACAAAAAACAGCCTGGTATTCAGGAAACTGCCAGTGGATTACAATACCAGGTGATCACTAAAGGAACGGGGACTACGACCCCAAAGGCTACTGATACCGTGACCGTACATTATAAGGGAACTTTATTGAATGGCAAACAGTTTGACAGCTCTTATGATAGAAACGAGCCGCTTGCATTGCCATTGAACGGCGTAATTCCCGGCTGGACAGAAGGTGTGCAGCTCATGCAGACCGGATCAAAGTATAAATTCTTTATTCCCTATCAGCTGGCTTACGGGGAACGTGGGGCAGGGCAGGATATCCCTCCTTACAGTACATTGATCTTTGAGATTGAACTCTTGAAAGTCAACGGAAAGTAAGCCTTTAAAACCATTTGGCTCCAATTTTTGTTATTGAGGAAATAAAATCTCTATGACAATCAAAAGGTATTTTCCGCTGGCAATCATTGCCCTTCTTATGACAACCCTGACCAGTTGTGAACTGGTTGAGGGCATTTTTAAAGCTGGTGTGTGGACCGGGGTGATCATCGTTGTGCTCGTTCTTGCGCTGATCATCTGGCTGATCAGTAAGATCTTCTAAAGAAAAACAATATCTGTGATCACTTCAGTGCCGGCACGTTCATTTATTTTTTGAATGATGCCGGCTCTCACCATGAGCAGCTCATTCTTTATCACAGCAGATTCCAGCCGCACAAACAGCTTCTTCTGTGAGACATAAATCTGTGTTGTCCGGTTGGCAACAGCTTTTCCCATCAGTTCAGGCCAAAATGCCACCACAGAGGTCTCATCAAACCTGCTCTTAAGTCTGTACACGTTGAGCAATTTGTGAATTGCCTCTTTCATCGTGATGTCATTTGGTTTACGCATGATTTACAGTTCCGTTATTTACTTCAAATAAAGTTACCGGCACGTGAATACTGTCAAAAAGGGCCATTACCCGCGCTCTCCCGGTATCTGTAATAAAAATCTGTCCAAAATCCTGGTGAGATACCATCTCCATCAGCTTGCGCATCCTGGCGTCGTCCAGTTTATCAAAAATATCATCCAGCAATAACAATGGCTTGAAATTTTTATGTTTTTGCAGATATGCATATTGTGCCAGCTTCAGTGCGATCAGAAAAGATTTCTGTTGTCCCTGTGACCCGAATTTCTTCAATGGCATTGCGGAAAGCGTAAAGATCAGATCATCTTTATGCACTCCGGATGTTGTCCGCTCCAGGGCTTTGTCCTTTTCAAAGGTTTGCTCAAGCAGACGGCTAAATTCAGCATCGTTAAGCTGGCTTTGGTATTGCAGGCCAACGGTCTCTGAACCATTGGTCAGGTATTTATAATACTGATCAAATAAAGGAATAAAGTCCAGCATGAATTGTTTGCGCTTGTCAAATATCCTTACTCCATGGGACACCAGTTGTTCATTATAAATCTCCAGAAGGGCGGGATCATAACTCCTGGTCATTGTGATCTGCTTCAGCAGCGCATTTCTATTCAGCAGGTGCTTGTTGTAAGTGATCAGCTGATCAAGGTACTGCGGATCTGTCTGGGAGATCACATTGTCCATAAAACGCCTCCGCTCCTCACTTCCCTCCATGATAATGTTTGTGTCATATGGGGAGATCATCACCAGCGGGAACAGTCCGATATGGTCAGCCAGCTTATCATATTCCTTTTTATTCCGCTTAAATTGCTTTTTCTGATTGCGCTTGACGCCACAGGTGATCTTTTCGTTCTTCTCCTGCCGTTCAAAATCTCCCTGGATCAGAAAAAGATCTGTATCTGTCCTGATCTGCTGGCTGTCGACCGGATTAAAATACCCTTTACATAAGCACAGGTAATGGATAGCATCTAGTAAATTTGTTTTACCAGCACCATTATTGCCCACAAAAGCATTCACCGTTCTGGAAAAACTGAGGTTTGCATCTGTGTAATTTTTAAAGTTGAGCAGTGTAATGTTTTTTAACCACATAAGATCAGCATTCAAAGTTACCGTTTAGCTTTGTCAATTCAGAAGTATCCGGTAATTATTTAAGCAGCGAGGTCCCTGTTCCGTTCTGTTTAGCATTCAGATCGTTAAACTTTGCCTAAATACTAAAAAAGAGGTTGATACTTTAATGTAAAAACGTATTTTTGCAATCCTTAATTTTTTTAAATAAAATGTCCACAACAGAAAAAGAGATAAATCATCCGGTAAAGAAAGGTGCATTTCTACAGGAAAATTCTAAAAGCCTATTGTTCATTGCAGGTGCTATTGTAGTGCTGGTCGGAATTTACCTATGGTACCAGAATGTATATTTAAAGGACAGGGCTGAAGAAGCCGCTGCCAAAATGTATAAGGCGGAACAACTGCTTGGCACGGATTCTCTGGCAAATAAGGCCATTAATGGTGGAATAGATTATCCCGGCCTTGCCAAGATCTCTGAAGAATATGAAAATACCAAATCGGCAAACCTGGCCAATCTTTATCTGGGCGGGATCTATCTGCGTAAAGGGGAATACAAAAAAGCTATCGAATCACTCGGCCATTATGCAGAAACCGGCAGCCCTGTAGCTGATCCACTTGCCCTTGGCCTTTTAGGAGATGCTTACAGCGAACTGAAAGATTATAAACAAGCAGCTACTTATTATAAAAAAGCAGCAGATAAGGCAAGTAATAAATTCACTTCTCCGCTCTTCCTGAAAAAGCTCGGCCTGGTATATGAAACCGGAAAAGATTTCAAAGCCGCACTGGAGGCATATTCCAAGATCAAGTCCCAGTATCCTGAAAGCCAGGAAGCCGCGATGATCGATGAATACATTGCCCGTGCAGAGGCACAGATAAAATAGCCTCCTGATTTTTTATTCATTTTGGCTAACTTTGCCCAATGGCAACACAACTTAAAAATCTCTCAGATTTTTCTCACACAACTGTACCCGACGGCAGTGCTTACAGAATTGCAATAGCCGTAGCGGAATGGAATGCCGAAATTACAGGAAGCCTCTATAACGGTGCGTTGCAGACCCTGGTCAAGCATGGTGTCGACCAGGAGAATATTCTTTCAGTGGCTGTACCCGGAAGTTTTGAGCTGACATCCGCAGCAGACATACTATTTAAAAAGCATCCTGAACTGGATGCTGTCATTTGCCTTGGCTGTGTAATTCAGGGCGACACCAAACATTTTGATTTCATTTGTGATGCCGTTGCGCACGGTATCACCCAGGTTAGCGTAAAATATAGCAAGCCTGTTATCTTCGGCGTACTTACGACCAACGATCTTCAACAGGCTATTGACCGTGCTGGGGGAAAACATGGAAATAAAGGTGATGAAGCCGCCATTACAGCCTTGAAAATGGCAGAACTTTATACCTCAGTTTAATTTAATTGGATACTTTATTCAAAAACTGTAGATTAGTAAGATCATATATTAAACTCCAGAGAGATGAAAAAAGTGGCAATATTATTACTTGGCGTGTTTTTTGCCATAACAATTTTAGAAGCTTGCTCCAGTCGCATTTGCCCGGCATACAGTTCGTATCCGGAAGGTAAAAGAAGAAGGGCATAGCAGACAAACTTTAAGAAAGGTATCAGATGCAGTGGAAAAATATTACTGATCCGGGTCAGATCAGTGACATACAGAAACAATCAGGCTACAGTCTAATCTTTAAGCACAGCACCCGCTGTTCAGTAAGTGCAATGGCCAAGAGGCGCTTTGAACTGGATTGGGATGCTATACCAGCTGATACTCAGCTTTATTTCTTGGATCTGATCAGCTACCGGAACATTTCCTCGCAGATCGCTGAAACTTTCCAGGTACATCATGAATCTCCTCAGATCCTGCTGATCAAGGACGGGGATTGTATCCTGGATGCATCACATAGCGATATATCTGCAGAGGAAGTTGCTGAAGTGATCAAAAATTAATAACCAAATGTTACCGTTTGTTTAATGTCGGGATGCAGGCTCAGTGCTACGGGACAGGTGTGTGCCGCACGTTCAATAATCTTCTTCTCCTTATCTGAGTATCCGTTTGCCGGAAATTGAAAGTTTACAATAATTTCTGAGACCCTTCTTGGATTCTCAGCCATGATTTTGGTGACCTCTGCCGTAGTGCCGTCAATGCTGAAACCATGTTCGTTTGCCGCGATGCCGGCTATGGTCAGCATGCAGTTACCCAGTGAATTTGCCAGAAGATCCGTCGGTGAAAATGCCTCACCTTTGCCTTTATTATCTATCGGAGCGTCTGTTATGATCTCTTTTCCTGAGCGCTCATGTACAGATGTAGTTCTTAGCCCACCATTGTAGGTTATTCTTGAAGTTGCCATAGCTCGTTTTTTATCCTGCAAGATTAACTTATTTTTTGCAGTCAAACAAAATCTCTTGATAATCGTTATACCTAAAAACAAATATTATGGGACTATTTAAAACCGCATTGATCGGTGCCGCAGTGTACGGTGCCTATAAATACCTCACCAAAAAAGACGAAACCGGCCGGTCTGCAGTCGACAATATTAAAGAAAAAGCTCCTGAATGGGTGAAAAAAGCAAAAGACCTGAAGGACGAATATCTTATGGAAGTAGAAAGACAGCGCTATTAAGGAAAATTCTGCTATTTTGTCTTTGCCGGCCTTACTTCTATTTTGCTCGGCAATACGTTTGGATTCAGCTTAAGGAGATCAACTACCATCTGGCCCAGATCGGCAGGCTGTATTTTCCAGCCATCGTTTTCATCAGGTATATGGTCATTGAAATGAGAAGTAACAGAGCCTGGCATAATCACTGTGGATTTGATGTCGTGATCCCTTAGATCAAGCATGGCAGCCTGCGTAAAACCAACTACCCCAAATTTTGAAGCATTGTATCCTGCTCCGCCTGCAAAGAAATTCGCACCGGCCAGGCTGGCAATGGAGATGTAATACCCTTTACTTTTTTTCAACTGGTCAACGCTTGCTTTCAAGGTATGAAAAACCCCGGTCAGGTTTGTGTCAATCATTACCTTCCAATCTTCTATACTCAATTGGTCAACCGGTGCAAATTTACCCAGCCCTGCATTGGCAATCACCACATCGAGCTGACCAAATTCTGAAATGATCTGTTCCACTGCCCTTGTCTCGTCTTCAAAATTCCGGACATCTGAAACTATCGACAACACATTTTCACGCCCTAGCTGTATTCTGGCGTTATCTGCATCTACTATATTCCTTCCTGAGATGGCAACTTTCATCCCTGCTGCCAACAGTGACTTTGCGATACCAAATCCAATCCCTTTCGTACCTCCGGTTACATAGGCAACTTTGTTTTTCAGATCCATAGCAATTTTTGTTTAATTGCTTCACACAAAAACGGCGCCACGTAAATGCCGTCAACGTAAAAAATAAGTTAGAATCTAATCCGGAACCTGGCGCAGTTACTCATTGGAGGCCCTAAGACACCCCCAACGAGTCTGCGAAACCAAACCTTATTTTACGAGGATCACATCATCAAAATAGAAAACCTCATCCTGCAGTTCAGGTCCTTCTATCCAGAAACCCAGCTGCTTCATCGTTCCCTTTTTAAATAGTTCGAGCGTAGTCATTGGTATTTTAAAGTAAGTCCAGACGTTTGCAGGAACAGCGATAGGCACGCTTTTGTCGGCATTTCCGTAACCAGCCGGCCTGGCGTCACCCGTGATATACAAGGTATAATCAACGGATGCGCCTTTCACCCAAAAAGAAAGGTAATTGTATTCAGGCATGGGGGCGATCCCGTTCCAGTTGGCAAAACCATCAGCGCTCCAGTTGCCCTTGTTATACCCTGCCTTGAATGACCTGGTGCCTGTTTTTGCAAATTCGGCAGAAACAGAAGCAGGGCCCCAGGAACCATTTTCAAAACCATTCGCATAATCGTCCGTGAAGATCTTATAGGCATTGTCCAGATTTACAAAGACCTGGCTGGTAGTTACAGGGCCTGTGGAATTGGTGATCACCAGTTTTGCACTGTTGACCGATACTTCAGGCATCTGAATGACCAGCTGCTTCTTGGTCTGTGATACAATGGTTGCCTGAGCTGTAGTCCCGTCAAGCGTCACGCTGGTCACATCAGCCAGGTTATTGCCCGCTAATATGATCTCGGTACCAGCTGTAAAATTGTAATTGGAAGCGGTATTCACGAGTGGAAGTGCAATAACATTAAAGGGTACTCTAACCTGGGCACCAAGCCTGTTCGTAAGGACAATATTCTGTGCACCTCCGTTAGCAGTATCTGGTACCCGGAAAATAATTGCATGGTCGGTATTCAAAACAGGATTGAAAGGAGCGGGTACGTCGCCGTTATCAAAAACGATACTGGTCATTCCCCCCAATCCATCTCCGGTAAGGGTAAGTACTGTGTTACCGCTCGCCCGCTCAGGTTCAAGTTTATTTGCAACGGGTTGATCGGATGCTTTGCTTTCCGACTGTTCCTCCTTGGTACAACCGGCGATGGCCAATATTCCTGCTAAACAAGCCAGCAGGAAGAGCCTGATATTTATAATTTTTTTCATCGCTATTTATAGTAAGCTACTGCAGGTTGGAGCAGCAGCGGGTTAATGACTGTTTCTGGCTGGGGTACAGGTAGATACAATTGCTTCTCCGAGCTGATCGATGCCTTGAAACTCGTCAGCTGGCCATTTCCTCCTACTACTCCCCGCTCCTGTGCCGCGATCATCTGCTGAGCTTTGGCAAATCCCTGGCGCTGGATATCAAACCAATAATCGCCCTCGAAGGCAAACTCTACCTTTCTTTCATGAAGAATATTATCTAAAGTGATCGAAGTAAGGCTGGTCAGTCCGGCCCTGTTGTGTACAGCATTAAAAGCTTCCAGGGCAGCGGCATCACTGGTAGAACCACCTCCTGCCAGCACCGCTTCTGCATAAATGAGCAATACATCTGCATAACGGAGTATATAGGTACAAATGCTGTTGTGACTGTCAGCCGTGACGATCTCTGAAGCCCTGTTTGGTCCCACTACATACTTTTGAATGTTGGAGCGTGTGCCGGTCTGAATTTTAAAATCGCTGGTTGTACCTGTAGTATCATAAGTGAATCCGTTGGGGAAATTATCATTGATCCAGTCGGGGTTGTGGAATCCCTGCTGCATGACTGACCAGCCTTTTCTCAGGTCTCCTGTAGCATAACCGGTTGAAGCATTCAGCATGTCAAATGAAGGAACAACTGCAGAATACCCGTTGCCTCCTGTAGGCTTCGGTTTTAAAAGCGGTTGCGGGCCTACATACAACATGTACCTGTTTCCTCCGTTCCAGCCCATAGCAGCAAGCCATCTCAAAGAAAAGAGCATTTCTTTATTGTTGTTGTTGGCAATGGCCGAAGAAGTAAACATGCCTTGATAATCAGGATTCAGTCCGATCCGGTTGGTTGAATTGGCATAGTCGATAACTTCTTTGGCTTTGATCCGGGCATTTTCATAGTCCTTCAGGTACAGATACACTTTCGCCATCATTCCCTTAGCGGCGTATTTGGTCACTCGTCCGTCCTGCATTGCAATATCAGGCAAGTTCTCTTCAGCGAATTGCAGGTCTTCCAATGCAAAACGAAGCACATCAGCCTGGCGATAACGCGGCGTAAGCGGGGCTCCTGCCTGGGTCAGCTCAACCGGGTTTTCGACAATCGGCGCATCTCCAAATGCCCGCCCAATGTAGAAATAGGCAAATCCACGTATGAATTTGGCTTCCGCAATCCCCACATCCAGAAATGAAGGGTCCGGAACCTGTGATTTCTTGTTTTCAAAAGTATGGATCAGCACAGATGCTTGCCCTGCTGCCTTATAGCAAGACTTCCAGGTATCCATCACCAGACCATCAGTACTCTGGATGTTGAAATTGTAAAAGGAGTTGTATTGTGCATTCCCCTGCACGCCAGTCACCGTACCGCCCAGTACATCACCCACAGAAATGAAGGCCTTGTCGGACCAGTCGTTCCAGACCGAATTGTAGAGCAGGCCGGTCGCGCCGTTGACTTCAGCAGCAGAAGTATAATAATTTTCAGTAGTAGGACCCGTTTCCGACGGATTGTCCAGGAAACTCTTCTTGCAGGATACACACCACAGTGCAGCTGCAAAAAATATAATGAAATTGGTTTTCATGATTTTCATTTCTTTACGGTTAGAATTCAATATTGGTCCCAAGGGTAAAAGTTCTCGGTACCGGATAATGACCATTGTCAATATTCATGAACCTGATGTTGTTATTGATCGCGCCCAGCTCAGGATCGTATCCTGAATAATTGGTAAAAGTATACAGGTTCTGCACTGATAAATAAAATCTTGCATTACTTACATTGATCTTGCTTACCAGTGATTTTGGCAGGTTATAGCCCAGGGCAACGTTTTGTATCCGCAGATAAGAGCCATCTTCCACATACCGGTCGGAGATCCTGGTGTTATTGTTATGCCATTGATTGTATCTGGGCAGCGTACCATTTGGATTGCTGGCACTGTACCTGTTCAGTACCGTCGTGAGCTGGTTGGCATAAGCCGAATTCATTGCTTCCGTCTGACGGCGGCTGTAATTGAAAATATCTCCTCCCTGGCTGCCATAGAGGAAAATAGAGAGGTCTATTCCCTTCCAGCTGAAAGTATTTGTAAATCCATAGGTAAAATCCGGATTTGGATTACCGATCACAAACACATCCTTATCATCTACAATATTGTTGCCATCCAGATCCTTAAACCGGATGTCTCCCAACCATAACCCGCCCGGACCAATGGACAGGCCATAATCTACCCCATTGTTCAGTTCGGCTTCAGACCTGAACAGTCCATCGGTCACATATCCATAAAACACCCCCAAGGGTTGTCCTTGCTGGGATAAAGTGACCAGAGATTTGGTACCGTATTCATCAAACATACCGGGAATTGTAGCATCAGGCTGGTTCATCCTGTTCAAAATATTCCTATATCTGCTGAATACAATATTGGTCTTCCACGTAAAATTATTGTTCTGGATATTATATGAGGTCAATCCGATATCAAAACCGGTATTCGTCATTCGCCCGTCATTTGTAGTTGGGGTTTTAATATCGTTCCAGGCGGTTCCAAGGCCGGAATAGGCCCCCAGCTGTGTGGGCAGCAGCATATCTGAGGTTACCTTTTTATAATAATCAAAGCTGAATTCAAGCCGCTTCTTCCAGGTAGTCAGGTCCACACCGGCATTATAGGTGTTTACAGACTGCCAGGTGATCAGCAAATTGTCCACATTATCCGGCAACCCTCCAGGCCCGAAAGGAGCCGTTGGAAAGAGCCGGATATTGGCGGAATATAAATTACCGCCACCTGCATCCTGCCCGCCAACTTCTCCGTATCCGAACCTGAACTTCAGGTAATCCACATATTTATTTTCTTTCAGAAAGGACTCATTGCTGGCTGTCCAGGATGCGGAAACTGCGGGAAAAGTACCCCATTTCTGGCCTGGTCCGAAATTGGAAGATCCGTCACGTCTGATTGTTCCGCTGATCGAATAGCGATTGTCAAAAGTATAATTCAGCCTGGCAAACACAGACTCCATGCTCCAGGTGGAGGCAGAAGCGCCGATATCCTGAGTATCGCCTGCATCACCGGCATTCAGATTCGGAATATTCAGTTTCAGGTTATCCCGTCTCGCGTTGATTTGGTCATATTTGCTCTGCTGCGCCTCGTGTCCCAAGGTAGCACCGATACTGTGCCTGCCAAAAGTTTTATTATAATTGGCGTAATTTTTCAGTGCCCAGTATAAGCTATTGGCACGCTGGTCCCTCAATCTTGCCGGACTCAGGATGACCGCTTTGGTATCCGCATTAACAACATAAGGCTGGAAAGCCCGGTCACTGTTCAGGTTGAAATCAAAATTGCCTTCCGAACGGACCGTCAGACCGTCCAGGATATTGATATCGGCATATAGTGTTCCAAAAGCTTTTGATGCCTGGCTGGTTACATCGCGCAGGCTGGCCAGTGCGACCGGGTTATTTGGGTTACCAAAAGTACCCCCGCCAATCACGTTGGTAGAAATAAAATTACCATAAATGTCCCTTACCGGAGTAGCCGGACTATTGTATAGCACCGTGCTGGTCACTGCATCAAAGCCATCTGAAAGCCCGATCTGCTGCTTTGTTCTGGATAAATTTGCAGTAATGCCCGTCTTCAGCCATTTGGTAGCCTGATGATCTATATTCGCTCTCAACGTAACCCGCTTGAATCCGGTTTTAATCAATGTTCCTTCCTGATCCAGATAGCCCCCGGAAAAATAGAACTGGGTTCTTTCAGTGCCTCCGGAAAAAGCGAGCTGATGACTTTGGGTAAGCCCTCTTCTGTAGATCTCGTCCTGCCAGTCCGTGCCATGCCCCAGCAAGGCCGGATTGATAAATTCTGCAATGCTGTCCAGGCCACTACCTGGTACGGCATTGATCTCTCCCACCAGCGCATTCATATACGCTGCATTTTGTCTTAGGTCCATGACAGAAAGCTTTTTTGGGATTTCTGCAAGACCTACATAGGCGTCGTAAGTAATTTTCCCCTGATTGGCCCGGCCCCGCTTGGTATTGATCAATACGACCCCATTGGCACCTCTGGCACCATAAATTGCCTGAGCGGAGGCATCTTTCAGAATATCTATGGTCTCAATATCTGCAGGGTTCAGGGTAGCCATCACGCTTTGTCCGGTTTGTCCCGATCCTCCTCCCAGAACATTCTGTTCCAATGAAGTACTTCTGGCGTTCATTGGTACCCCGTCGATGACATACAATGGTTCATTGTTGTCTCCGGTAGTGGTTAGTCCTCTGATCCTTACAGATACTCCCCCACCAGGCTGACCCCCGTTATTATTGATGGTCACACCGGCTACTTTGCCCTGTAAAGCCTGGTCTATCCCGGCCACCGGCAAATTCTTGATGTCTTTTTGTGACACGGATGAAATGGCTGAAGTGACTTCAGATTTACGCAAAGTGCCATAGCCGATCACTACAACATCTGCAAGCGTGGAGGTAGAGCCCTGCAAGATAATATCGATAACGGCACTACTACCTGCTATCACTTCCTTTGTCTCCATACCTACATAAGAAGCCACCAGGACACTCGCCTCTGAAGTCACCGGGATAGCGTATTTGCCTTCTGCATTTGTCAGAGCAACAGTCTTTGTACCTTTTACCGTTATCGCAGCGCCTGGCAAGGTTGTCCCGTTTTCATCAGAGACCGTACCTGTAATTATTCTCCTGGCATTGTCTTGGGCATATCCGGCAACGGGGATGCTTCCCAGCATAAAGATCAGGAATAGGATAAACACCCATCCATTACAACTCGTTCTTGTCGTTTTCATTTTGGTCGTCATATTTGGTTTAGTTAGCTACCTGTTGAGCGCAGGTTTCTGACCTTAAAACTAGAGACAAGCAAGACCTCTATTGCTAAAAAAGGGGGACTCAAATGTTAACTACCTTTAGAACCAGCTTTTTTAGCTCTTCCGTGCAGATTGCATCAGTTTATCAACGGCATCCTTAAATGAACCCGCACGTATCACTTCACCCGAATTGACAAAATAGATCTCATCTGCATTTTCTATCGTATTCAAGCGATGGGCGATGACAACAAGGGTAGTCGTATCCGGCAATTTCTCCAGCACCTTACTCAGCAATTGTTCCGTCACCGTATCGATATTGGCCGTTGCCTCATCAAGGATCAGGAGTTCAGGATGCCGCATAAATGCCCTCATGAAAGCAATCAGTTGTTTTTGGCCCAGGCTCATACTTTCACCTCCCGATTTTACCTCCCCTTCAAGACCATCATCAAATACTGAAAGCAGGTCAGCAAGGCCCGCCGCTTCAACGGCTTTCAAAACAGCTGCATTGTCCAGGCCTGAATAATGTGTATTTCCATAAAGGATATTTTCCCCTACAGTCCCCGAAAACAACAGGGGTTCCTGCAAAATAAACCCGATCTTCTCTGTGCGCTCAGCGGATGTATATGACCTGATATCCCTTCCGTTCAGGAGAATTTTGCCTCTCAACGGGTCGTATAACCTGGCCATCAGGGAAGCCGTGGTCGTCTTACCCCCTCCGGTCGGACCGACAAATGCATACATTTTCCCCCGCTGTAATGAAAAATCGATACCATGCAAAATTTCCCTTCCACCAGGATATCCAAAATGCACTTCCCGAAATTCCAGCACAGGTACATTGCTCAAACCGGCAGACATCCCACCCGAAGATGTTTCAACAATAGCCAGATCACTATGCAGTGAAAGTATTTGGGAAATCCTGTCCCAGGAGGCCAGTGCGGTCTGAAAACTGGCCCATAACCCTGCCAGCTGACGAATGGGATTATAAAAGTTATTGGCATAGGCAATATAGCTGATCAGCAAACCAACTGTCAGCTGTTCCTGCCGGATCAGGTATATTCCGCAGATCAGTACCAGCAATTGAGCAATATTCGAGAAGAGGCTAAATACAGGCATAAATATCGTATTGGCTATGCCTGCACCTGTAGCTGTCCTGTAATTCTGCCGGTTGGCCAGTTCGAACCTTTCTCTGAAATAGTCCCTCCTGTTAAAAGCTACTACCACCTTAAAGTTATGGAGGCTTTCCTGTATCTCGGCACTCATGCTGCCAATACTGGCCAGATTGGCGGCATTCTTCTTTCTGACCCAGGGTGAAAGCCTGTTTGAAAACAACCAGATACACAAAGCCGGAAAGATCGTAACTATTCCCAGTTTAAAATTAATGATGAGCATAAAGGAACCGGCAGCGGCCAGCAGAAAAATACTACTTAAAAACTGAAGTAAGGCCTGGGAAAAAAACTGGTTCAGCCGGTCTGTATCTGTATTGACCCTTGAGATCAGATCGCCAGCCTTATTCTGATTGAAGAAGGCAATTGGTAATTGCTGGATTTTATCAAAAACCGCGTTCCGAAGGCTAAATACGATTCTCTGTGCAGCGGTGCCCATCAGTCTGGTCTGCAGATAGCTTCCTCCGAAGACGATGCAATAAATGACCAGTAATATTCCGGAAAAAAGCAGCACACCGTTGAACTGCTTCGTCTGGACATAGTGGTCGATCGTGTAACCAATGATCAAAGGTCCTGACAAATTCAGACCGGTGTTGAGCAGCATGATCAGCAATGCAGTCACAAAATTACGCTGCTCACTACCGGCAGCCTCCAACAAGCCCTTTAATTCCTTAAGAAAAGGCTTTTTTTCCTTACCCTTAAATATATTCAGGTCATAGTTCATAATTGCTGGTACTTAATTGTGAATGATAGATCTGAACATACTCAGGGCTTCGCTGCATCAGTTCTTGATGGGCACCTTTATCCAATACCTCTCCCTGCATCATCAGGATGACCTGATCATAACGCTCAATTGCTGCGATTTTCTGAGTTACAGAAATGAGGGTTACACCTGGATAATTGCGGTCAATGTTATCCAGTATTCTCTTTTCAGTTTGCGGGTCTACACGGGCAGTAAAATCGTCCAGCAGCAATATCCTGGGATTGATGGCCAGGGCACGGGCCAGCATGAGCCGTTGTTTCTGACCACCGGACAAACTGAGCCCTCTTTCCGAAATCAGTGTATCCAGTCCCTGAGGAAGAGATTCAATAAAAGCCCTGAGTTCAGCGCTTTCAATGGCCAACGCAAGAGACTCCTCTGTAACCAATTTACTGAAAGCAATGTTCTCCCTCAGGCTAAGATTAAACAATACACTGTCCTGAAAAACAAAGGCAAGCTGATGATAAAAAGCATCCTGCTGTAAATCTTCAAGAGGATGACCATCAAAGGAAATCCTTCCGCTATCAGGCTTGGTCATCCCGGCCAAAAGCTGCAGTAACTGGGTTTTGCCAGCCACAGTCGGTCCAACCACCGCAACTCTCGAACCGGCTTCCACCGAAAAACTGACCCCTTTCAATATATTTTTACCTGAATAACTAAGATTCAGGCGATCTGCCACGATATTCCCGTTTAAAGGAATCGTTATCGTACCGGTATCCATAACATCTTCCATATCCAGCACCTTACTGATCCTGGCATAAGAAACGGTAGCTTGCACAATGACATTGCTCATAAAACCGATCACTAAAATGGGGAAGATGAGCATAGACAGATAGCTATTAAAGGCAGCAAGGTCTCCTATGCTCATCCGGTCTGTGATCACCAGATGGCCTCCGTAAGCAAGAATGAACAAGGCGGCCATACTCGCTGTAAATGTAATGATGGGGATCAGCCAGGCAAAAAGACGCAGGATCTTTAAACCAAGATCCTTTCCTTTGGTGCTTGCATCCAGAAATTTATCATATTCCAACGCCTGGGAATTTACTACCCGAACCAGGAAAGCACCTAAAATACTTTCATTGATGATCTTGTTCAGCCTGTCCAGTATTTCCCTGCTGCTTTTATAATGTTTCTTCACCTTGCCCAGTACAAAAAAGAAAGTAAAGCCAATGGTAGAGGTGATCAGGATCACGATCAGCCCAAGTTCCCAGTCAATACTGAACAGCAACACCGCTGCACCGACAATGATGACAAAAGAAGAAACAATGGATACAATGGCCTGTGATACAAAAGCTTTGATCGCGTCTACATCAGAAGTAAGATTGGTCAGCAATCTGGAAGGATTTTCCTGTTCAATAAATAATGTACTTTGCCTGGATATTTTTTCAGCGAGGCTACTTCGCAGATCCCTTGCTACCTGCTCTGAAGCATAAACTTGTGTAATGCTTTGAAAATAACCCAGGATAAACACCAGCAAAGTGATGCCCGAAAATTGCAAAACAGCCCTTTCCATCGAAAAGCCGGCATGTGGGAAGCCATCTATTATACCCCCGATAAGCTTTGGTAAAAACAGACTCAACGCATTACCCGACAGCGCCAGTAACAACAAAAGAATGACTGTACCTGAGTAAGGCTTCAACAGCTTTAACATACCTCAAATATAGACAGAAAACGACAATAGCCATCACCTTATACGGTTAAATCCCTGCGCTCTGCATATTTGGAAGGAAGCATGTCAAATTCTTCCTTAAAGGACCGGACAAAATTCTTAGTGGTTTTAAACCCTACCTTATAACAGATCTGCGAAACTGTCAGCCGGCCTTGCTCCAGAAGCTGGGCCGCCCGCTTCAGGCGATAGGATTTGATAAATTCAAGAGGGGTTTTACCTGTCAGCGCGACTATTCGCTTATATAAAGTGACCCGGCTCACCAGCATCAGGTTGCTCAGCATATCGACCGAGAAATTACTGTTGTCAATGTTCTTTTCGATCTCCTGCAGTACCTGCTGCAGAAATTGTTCGTCCGGGCGCTCGCTTTCCACCGCAGCGGGTTGTACTGCTACCTGCTTTTGATAAAGTTTTCTGAATGACTCCTGCTGGGCCAGATTGTTCCGGATTTTGGAATTGAGTATTTCAAAACTAAAAGGTTTGGTCATGTAATCGCTGGCCCCCGTTTCCAGTCCGGTCAGCTCCTGCTCCTCACCGGTCAGCGCAGTAAGCAAAATCACCGGGACCTGTGCAGTTCTGGAATCACCCTTTATTTTTTTGCACAGCTCCGTTCCGGACATCCCGGGCATAGAAATATCACTCACCACGATATTCGGATGATAGAACAGCGCCTTTTGCCAGCCATCCTTACCGTTCCCCGCCTCTATAACATTAAAATCTTCCTTCAGATTATCCTTCAGGTAAAAGCGCAGGTCTGCATCATCTTCCACCAGCAGTACAGTAGCCTTCCGGGCTGATATTGCAACAGGGACATGTGGGGTACTCAAATCTTCATCCGCGATCAGGTTGTCCACAAAATGCTCAGCCGAAGGATTTTGACTGCGCAGCTCCTCAAAAGGCAGCAGGATCGTAAAACAACTGCCCACATCCTCATCACTCTCCAGGTGGATCTCCCCGCCATGAAGCTTTACAAATTCTTTAGTGATGGCCAGACCAATGCCACTGCCCTGGTTGATGATAGACTCCGGAACATCATTCTGAAAAAAGCTCTCAAAGATCTTTTCCTGTTTCTCTTTGGCAATCCCAATACCAGTATCCCTTACCCTGATCTCAACCATATACTGATCGATCATGATACAATCGACGGAAACATTGACCTTGCCATTATCGAGGGTGAACTTAAAGCTGTTGGAAAGCAGATTGAACAGGATCCTTTCAATCTTGTCATGGTCAAAGTTAACATTCAGCGTTTCATACGTAGAATTGAAGGTCAATTGTATATTCTTCTGCTCAGCCAGGTCCCGGAAAGAATAAGTAATGTCCCTGATAAATGAAATAACATCGCCCGGCCGCTTCTGCAGCTTGATCTCATTCAGTTCCATTTTCCTGAAATCAAGCAGTTGGTTGACCAGGTTCAGCAGCCTCTTGGCGTTTTTCTGGATCAGGGAAACCTGTTCCCTCACCTGCATATCAAATGTCCCTTTAAGCAGCTTGTCTATAGGAGCCAGGATCAGAGAAAGCGGCGTCCTGAACTCATGGCTCACATTCGTAAGGAATTTGATTTTCATTGCGTCCAGTTCGCGGTAACGCATGGCTTCGAGACGCTCGTTTTCCAACAGGCGCTGAGATTCTACCTTCTCCTGTTCGATCAGCCTCAAGGTTTCTTTTCTTTCCTGCTCAGCTGCAAACTGCATTTTCAACTTTTGGATACCTCTATACCTGAAATAGTACAAAGTACCCCCAGCTGCCAAAACATACAATATATAAGCAAGCGTAGAAGTATACCAGGGATTGAGGACACGGATATGAAGGGTAACCGGCACAGCCGCAGAAAGATCTTCCGTATTGGAGGCCCGGACTTTGAAAACATAATCTCCAGGATCAAGATTGGTATACGTAGCCTTACGCAAACTGTTGTCTGCCGTGATCCAGGCCTTATCAAATCCCTCCAGCATATACTGGTGCTTGACCTTATGAGGCCCGATATAATTCAGCGAAGCAAATTCAATCGTAAACACATTCTGATCATGGTCGAGTGTGATGTCCCTGGTATTAAAAATGGATTTCTCCAGGATGGTCCGTCCATCTACCTCCATATTTGCCGTCACACTCTTATTGAACAGCTGAAAATCGGTTATGAACAGTTTAGAAGGCTGGTCATACGTTTTGATCATGGAAGGCTGGAAGATATTGATGCCATCAGGTCCGCCGAAAGCCAGCTCACCGGTACTCAATTTAACAGAAGCAATCCTGTTAAATTCCTTTCCCTGCAAACCATCATTTTCATCAAAATTCTTAAAGATCACAGACAGGCCCTTGTTGTAGCGCACTGAAATCCGGGACAATCCATTGGAAGTACTCACCCAGAAATCACCTTCATTGTCCTCCTGTATATCCATGATGTTGTTATCAGGCAAGCCATTTTCAATGGTATAATTGTAAAACCTGCGCGTTGCAGGATTATAAACGCTCAATCCATCACGTGTACCAATCCAGAGATAACCTTTGCTGTCTTCAATAAAACTGTTGATGTTGTCATTGATCAGACTGTTGTCATTGCGGGGGTCATTGACCATCTTAATGAACCCGTCCTTCCCTTTAGGCAGGACATTCATTCCATAAGAAGTACCGATCCAGATGTTATTTTTTGAATCCTCAACAATCTTAAAAACATAATCCGAGCTGATCTCACTCTTATGCTGGCCCAGACGCCTGAATTTCCTGTTATTCCGGTCAAAGAGGTTCAGTCCGCCGCCCATTGTCGCGATCCAGAACCTGCCCGATGAGTCTTCCAGAAAATCAGAAACTTTATTATCGCTAAGGCTTTCCGGATCGGCGGCATTGTATTTAAAGTGCACAAACTTTCCATTGTCCAGGTAATCGAACCCCCCTGTATAAGTACCGATCCATAGCTTCTCAAAACGATCAATATAGATGGCTACGATCGCATCATGAGAAAGACTGTTCGGATTGGCCGGATCGTGCCGGTAAGATGTAAACCGCTGCGTTTTCCTGTTATAATAAACCAGCCCCTTACCATTGGTGCCGATCCAGATGTTACCAGCTTTATCTTCAACCATTCGGTTAATATCACTGTAGATCAGGCTATTTGGATCTGAAGAATGCTTAACCAGGTTAAACTTGATAATATTGGGATGATAAAGATTGATCCCTTTTCTGAAAGTACCGATCCATACAATGCCCAGGTTATCATAATAGATACTTGAAATATTGCTCTGGCTTAGGCTTTTGTCATCATCCTCATTGTTCAGGATATACCTCACGCTAAAATCCTTTTTATCGATGAGGTTGATGCCACCATGATCGGTACCGATCCAGATATTATCCTTGTTGTCCTGAACAATTCCTGTGACAATGTCCGAATTAAGCCTGACCACCGGACTGCTCTTGCTGATCTTTTGCAGCAGGTTCCGGGAAGGATCAAAGTAATAAATGCCAGTAGAAGTAGAAATGTCATAGATCCATACCAGTCCCTGCCGATCCACGAAAAGCTTATAAGTATCACTTTCCCGGTTGGAAAATTTGCTGAGCAGATCAAGGCGCTGAACGACAGCACCACTGCCTTTTCTGATCATCTCCAGCTTTCCGTCAGCATGGATCACCCATACATTGCCTGCCCGGTCTTCCTCAAGATCGATGACAGGACTCGCAGAAATTGAGTTGTCCTTCCTGATCTCATGCGCAATACGATCAGTCTTTTTGGTTGCCGGATCATACCGGTACAGTCCGGTGGTCAGGGAAACAAACCAGAACAGGCCCGATCTCCCCTTTTCGATCAGCCTCACAGCATTCTCGGGAATACCATAACCGGCAAGTACAGGCCGAACATTGTGGTCAAAAGTCTCCGTTTCCGGATCATAAATATCCATCCCGGCCCGTGTCTCGATCCAAAGCTTCTGGTCCGGACCTTCCGCAATGTTCCGTACATCACTGTCACTGATGGTCGAGCGGTTCCTGATGCGGTGGCGGTATACCTTAAAGCTGTAGCCATCATACCTGGCCAGGCCCGCCATCGTACCCAGCCAGAGAAAGCCTTTATGGTCCTTATAAAAACAATTGACATCATTGTGCGGCAAACCATTATTGATGTCCAGGTGCGAGAACTGGTACTGGTTATACTGTGAAAAAGCCGGAACATAGCTAAGCAGCAGTCCCAAGCAAACCAATATTTTCAGATCTCTTCCCATCCAGCAATTAAGATACAAATACTTATTTATAAATATCCTTCAGATCCTTCTCAAACAGGGTATATGGATCATCATAAAATTTCTTAAAATCAGCAACCGAAGGATGGCCCGGATAAGGCGCATAAAAATGTGTTTTGCTGCTTACATCATTACGCCATACCAGCACATAAGACATTTTGATCCCCTTGCTTTTCATCACTTTGAGCAATACCTCATTCCACCAGTGGTCGTTGACCAGCGATTCCAGTCCGGTCTCGGTAAAAGCCGCCAGCTTCCCGTTTTTCTCCGCAGTAGCAGAAACGATCTGCAGCTTTTTAACAGCAGCGTCCAGGTCATACTTACCATACCGGCCCATATCTCCATAATTATCCATACCCAGCATATCCACCCATTCGTTGCCGGGATAACGTTCCAGGTATTTCTCTTCAGACGTAAATTGATTGTCAGGAGAAAAAGCATAGATAAAATTATGTACACCAGCAGTGTCCCTCAGGTAACTGACTGTAAATCTCCACAATGATTTAAATTCTTCAGGAGTACAGTGCGTACTTCCCCACCAGAACCAATCCCCGTCAAATTCGTGAAAAGGACGAAAGATCACTGGTATAAGTTCATCCGCAGGACCTCTGAGGCTTTTTGCCCAGTCCGCTACCTCATTCAGGATTTCCTTATATTTTTCATGTGACCGGCCTCCTGGAATGATATATTTCACAGCAGGCAATGAAACCGAATCTTTCCAGTAAAAATCACCGGGTGATACCGGATTAGAAAAATGCCAGGCAACTGTGGTCAGCCCGCCCCTGTTATACGTATCTGTCACATTTTTCCGGAGATGCGCCTTATTCTTTTCTATCTCAACCTCTGGCTGGCCCGAGATCCCCATGAGGTCCACACCGATCACAGCAGGGTGCGAGCCCACCACAGACTTCACATCAGACCTGTCCGGTTCGCCCGACCAGCCATGCCCGTATTCCGTGGCATGCTGATGCCCGAAAAGAGTTTGCTTTTGGGACAACATCAGGAGATTCCGGTAAAGCGCTGCTGTTTCTTTGGTGGCCTTAAGATCAACAGGGCTGTTCTTTTGTCCGTTTGCGGTATGGACACAAAATATACCCATTATGACAAACAGATATTTTAAACTCATGTTTATATTGGTTAATGAATCGTAAAAGTATTGCAACCACCTGTTCTTAATGCTCAAAAAAAGGGTGCCAAATGTTAATCCGCTCAACATTACATCTGACAAACATTCCATATTTACAACTATTCAAACCTATTGCTTAACTTTGCGTTATGATCGCACTTCCGGTTGTTTCAGAAAATACAGCACAACGCAAGCCAGACTGGCTAAGGGTAAAGCTTCCTGTAGGTAAAGAATACGCACAGGTACGCAGCCTGGTAGATACACACAAGCTCCACACCATCTGTGAAAGCGGCAACTGTCCGAACATGGGAGAATGCTGGGGTGCCGGAACGGCAACCTTTATGATCCTGGGCAATATCTGCACCCGTTCCTGTTCCTTTTGCGCGGTAGCGACAGGCAGGCCCCTGGCCGTAGATACCGGTGAACCGGACCGCGTAGCAAATTCCGTAAAGCTGATGCAGGTGAAGCACTGTGTGATCACCTCAGTAGACCGCGATGACCTGAAAGACGGAGGCTCCATCATCTGGGCGGAGACATTGCAGGCCATCCGCAGAGAAAGTCCGGAGACCACGCTTGAAACACTGATCCCCGATTTTAAAGGGCAATGGGACAACCTTTACCGCGTACTGGAAGAGCGGCCTGAGGTAGTTTCCCACAACATGGAGACCGTCAGACGTCTTACGAAACAAGTAAGGATACAAGCCAAATATGACCGCAGCCTCGAATGCCTGAAGCGCATCTCTGAATTTGGCCTCAGGACCAAAACCGGCATCATGCTCGGGCTCGGAGAAACAGAGGACGACATCTTTGAAGCTATGGATGACCTGGTTGCCAATGGCGTACATATTCTCACCCTGGGACAGTACCTGCAGCCAACACGTAACCATCACCCGGTGCTGGACTGGATCCATCCGGACCAGTTTGCGAAATACAAAGAGGCCGGTTTGAGCAAAGGGCTGAAGTATGTGGAAAGCGGGCCGCTGGTACGCTCATCTTATCATGCGGAAAAACACCTGTTCGACTTTTGATTCCTCAATTATTTATCTAAGAATTTTCTGACCGTTTTTGGCAATCGGGCTGCAACACGGGAAGCGCTCACATTGAACCGTTTGCCGGCAAGTTCATCTCCTGCCCGCCCATGAAAATAACATCCAAGTACCGAAGCCTGAGCGGGTTCATAACCCTGGGCGATATACGCGGCAATGATACCGGTAAGCACATCGCCCATCCCGCCCTGTGCCATGGCGGGATTTCCGGTAGGATTGATAAAGACCCCGTCCTCTGGCACTGCAATCAGCGTATACTGATTTTTCAATACGATCACGATCTTCAGTTCCCTTGCCATTTCCCTTGCCGTCAGCAACCTTTCCCACCAGGTCGCATGCTTACCGAAGAGCCGGTCAAATTCTTTTACATGAGGGGTAAGCACAGAATTTCCTGGAAGGGATTGCAACAGGCGCTTATTGGCTGCAAGGAAATTAAGCCCTTCTGCATCCAGCACCAGAGGTTGCTTGAGCGCAGTCAGTGTCTGCATGAGTTCCAGGTCTGTTTTAGAAATCCCGGAGCTTAGGGTCATGCCTGGTCCTGCCGCGATAGCATTATATTTTTCAAGCGCTTCTGCTTTCAGATCGGCCCTTGCAATATACATTACCTCAGGCAGTAGGGTATTCAGTGCCATGAGCCCAGTTTCAGGAATAGCAGCAGTGGTAAGCCCTGCACCAGCATGAAGGCATCCCTCCGCAGACAGCAATGCCGCACCCATCGTCGCAGGAGCACCCGCAATGATCAGCGCATGACCATAAGTCCCTTTATGACTGAATAAATCCCTTGACCTGAATATAGCACGGATATCATCGGCAGTGATCAGGTGGAAATCACCGTGTACGATCATACCGTTAACTACTGCTGTGTTTAAAGGAGCAGACCTATCGGGCAGAAAATCATTCAGTTCCATAACCAAATTTAAACCCCCATTTCTTTTTTCAAAAATTTACCGGTCAAACTGATCGGGTTCTGGACCAGTCCTTCAGGAGTGCCCTCAAAAATGATGCGGCCTCCTCCTGCACCACCTTCTTCTCCCAGATCAATCACCCAGTCTGCGACTTTTACCACATCCAGGTTATGTTCAATGACCAATACGGTATTGCCCTTGTCAACGAGTTCATTGAGCACACCAAGCAATACATTAATGTCCTCAAAATGCAAACCTGTTGTAGGCTCATCAAGGATATAAAATGTTCTTCCCGTATCCTTTTTAGAGAGTTCAGTAGCAAGTTTCACACGCTGAGCCTCACCACCCGACAAGGTAATGGATGACTGACCGAGGGTAATGTAGCCGAGGCCAACGTCTTTCAACGTCCTGATCTTGCGGTAGATCACCGGCATATTCTCAAAAAAAACACAGGCATCCTCAATGCTCATGTCCAGCACATCACTGATCGATTTGCCTTTGTAGCGCACTTCCAGGGTCTCCCGGTTATAGCGCCTTCCGCCGCACTCCTCACAAGGTACCTGTACATCCGGCAGAAAATTCATTTCGATCACTTTCATACCGGCACCCTGGCAGGTCTCACAGCGTCCGCCTTTCACATTGAAAGAAAAACGCCCCGGCTTATAACCCCGGATCTTAGCCTCAGGCAGCTGTACAAACAGGTTCCTGATGTCAGAAAAAACACCGGTGTAAGTTGAAGGATTGGAGCGGGGTGTACGCCCGATCGGAGCCTGGTCAATTTCGATCACCTTATCGATCTCCTTCAGCCCGTTGATCTGTTCATAAGGAAGCGGGTGCTTTTTTGCTCTAAAAAAATGATGGTTCAGGATCGGGTACAGCGTCTCAGTGATCAGGCTGGATTTGCCGCTGCCCGATACGCCGGTCACCGTAATGAATCTTCCAAGCGGAAAATCGACAGAAACATCTTTGAGGTTATGACCGCTCGCCTTGATGATGGACAGCTTATGCCCGTTCCCCTTACGCCGTTTCTTAGGTACTTCAATCTGTCTGGTGCCGTTCAGGTAAGCTGCGGTCAACGTCTCCGACTGGAGGATCTCTGCAGGTGTACCCTGCGCAACGATCTGCCCGCCATGTACGCCAGCCGCAGGCCCCACATCGATCACATGGTCCGCTTCCAGGATCATGTCCTTATCATGCTCGACCACCAAAACGGTATTGCCCAGGTCACGCAGGTTCTTCAGCGCACTGATCAGCCGCTCATTATCCCGCTGGTGAAGGCCGATACTCGGCTCATCGAGGATATACATTACATTCATCAGCTGCGAGCCGATCTGGGTTGCCAGCCTGATGCGCTGCGCTTCACCTCCGGATAGCGTACGCGCCGTCCGGTCGAGCGACAGGTAGTTCAGTCCTACATCACTCAAAAAACCAAGCCTTGCCCGGATCTCCTTCAGTATTTCCTTTGCAATGGTATTCTGCCGTTCGCTAAGCCTGCTTTCCAGATCAGTATACCAATGCTTCAGGCTGCTGATGTCCATTTCGGCAAGCTCAAAAATATTCTTGCCATCTATCTTAAAATGCAGGCTTTCCTTTTTAAGCCGGGCACCATTACAAACCGGGCAGGTTTTCAGCTTGCGGAAAGCCTCCATGTCATCGGATACCCCGTCTCCCCTGCGCTCTTGCTGTTCCTCCAGTAACTTAATGATACCGTCAAAAGTGATCTGATAATTTTGCACGTTCCATTTATTGTATTCCACCGCCACACTGAGCAGGTCATGAGTACCGTTGAGAATAACATCGATATTTTCCTCGCCCAGCTTTTCAACAGGGGTGGAAAGCGAGAAGTTATATTTTTTGGCCAAAGCCTTCAGTACCTGGAACATCCAGACATCCCGGTATTCACCAAGTGGTGCCAGACCGCCGTTTACAATGCTCAGTTTAGGATTTGGGATCACCGAATCACGATCGATCACAAAAATATAACCCAGTCCATCACAATTCTCACAGGCACCGTAAGGCGAGTTGAACGAGAAACTGTTCGGTTGTGGCTCATCATAAGAAATGCCGGTGGTCGGACACATCAGGAAACGGCTGAAATGAGACACATTATTTTCCTTGTCACTGATCTTGATCACTCCCTTTCCCAGGCGCATAGCGGTCTGCAAAGAATCCTGCAGTCGCTTTACATCTTTCCTGTCGACCAGCAAACGATCGACTACGATCTCAATATCATGGATCTTATAGCGGTCTACCTGCATCTTGGGGACAATATCCTGGATCTCGCCATCGATCCTCACTTTGACATAGCCCTGCTTGCGGACCTGCTCAAACAGCTCGCGGTAATGGCCCTTTCGACCCTTGACCACCGGAGCCAGGATATTGACCGCCAATCCGCCAAACTTTTTAAAGATATTGTCCAGGATCTGGTCCTCGCTCATCCGCTCCATCTTCTCCCCTGTATTGTAGGAAAAAGCATCAGCAGTACGTGCATACAGCAAGCGCATGAAATCATAGATCTCTGTAATGGTTCCCACCGTAGAACGCGGGTTCTTGCTGGTGGTCTTCTGTTCAATGGCGATCACCGGGCTCAGGCCCGAAACTTTATCCACATCCGGTCTTTCCATCCCGCCCATGAACTGACGGGAATAAGCGCTGAAGGTTTCCATATACCTGCGCTGCCCCTCGGCATAGATCGTATCAAAGGCCAGTGAGGACTTCCCGCTGCCGCTCAGCCCGGTAATGACCACAAGCTGATTGCGCGGAAAGGAAATATCTATATCTTTCAGGTTATGCACCCTGGCCCCGTACACTTCAACATCTTTTTGTTCGCCAAGGTCTATTGTAGTTTTCGTCATATCTATGAAAAAAGGAGGGTACAAAGGTAACCCATTATCCTTAAAAAAGTTCCACTTTACTGAATATCAGAACAGAATTTACAAATCTACCAGACAATAGTTGTTCCTTCTTCGGTAGGGTGTCCTGTACATACCAGTACCCTGCCCGCAGCAAGTTCATCATCCAGCAGTACCTCGTTGTAATCCATTCTTACGTTCCCGCTGGTACACGTCGCTGTGCAGGTGCTGCAAATACCTGACCGACAGCTATAAGGCAGGCCGATACCTTTCTCCAGTGCTGCCTGCAATATGGTGCGGTCATATGGAACAGCGATCTGGTATTCATTACCCTTCAGTTTGAGCACAACTGAATAAGTACTGGTATCTTTAACCTTTTTCTCAGTGGTATCATCCTCATCCAGTTCATCTTCAGGCAGCACAAAAGTTTCCCGTTTGATCTGGCTGATGTCAAAGCCCATTTTAAGTAAAGTAATGCGACAAGTGACCATGTAATCAATTGGACCGCAAGTATAGAACAAAGCATCCTTTTCATCATAAAGGAGTTCTTCCTTTACGATCTTCTCCAACAGAAAAACATTGAGCCTGGCCATCAGCAGGTTCTTACTCTGGCTGGAGACATAGATGATCTTAAACCGGCCAGAATGCAGTTCCTGCAAACGGTTCAGTGTTTCGTAAAATAAAGTCTCTTCCACTGAGCGGCTGCTATAGACCAGCACCAGTTTTGAAGCATCCTCTGCCAGCAACGCTGTCCTGATGATAGAGAACAAAGGTGTAATGCCTACCCCCGCAGCAAATAAAAAAACAGTTCTTTTCAGTTCTGGTTGCGGCAGATAGAAAAACTGCCCGTTTGGTGGCAATGCCTTAAACATGTCACCCACAGCAGTCTTGTGGTGCAGGAACCTGGAGATCTCCCCGTTCTCCACCCGCTTGATGGCAATGGTCAGCGGCTCATCGACGACAGGTGAGCTGCACAACGAATAAGACCGCCTCAGCTCGCGGTTCTGCAGGTCAAATACCAATGTAATGAACTGACCTGCGAGGTAAGCAGGTCTTGGACCGTTGAGCACATCAAAGGTCAGTATTACCGTATCGCCCGCCCCGTCACGCTTGCTTTTTATTCTGAGGTCCATCCACGTCATGCCGGTCAAAATAGTAAATTTCAGGATAAACAAAAAGCCGCTCCGGTAATTCGGAACAGCTCTATATGATCGACCAGATCACTTTCTTAATTGTACGCCCTGAAGTTGTCTCCGGCATTATAGGCCATCAGACCTCTCGGCGGTTTATAACCATAACGCACCGGATCTTCAACAATCTCTTTAACAGAAATCAGTTTATAGACATAACCACCGGTCTCCCTGTTCAGCTTCATTTTGAAATAATTGTCCTGGTTCTGGCGGTCAATTTGCTTTTTCATGTGACTGTCCCCTACATTGTAAGCAGCGGCAACCAATGTCCAGCTATCAAAAATGCCATAAAGTGCTTTGATGTACTTGGCGGCAGCAATGGTAGACTTGCGCAAGTTCTTGCGCTCATCCACATTTTTATTAACCTTAAGCCCGTAAATACGTGCAGTACCTGGCATAAACTGCCAGAAACCAGAAGCCCCTTTGTGCGAGGTTCCTTCCTGCAATCCCGATTCTATCAGCGGGATGTATTTAAAATCGTCCGGTATTCCATAAGCTGCAAGAATCGGCTCTATTACTGGAAACCATTCCGCGGCCTTTCTATGCAGCCGGTTGGTTTGCAGGTGGCGGTAATTGAAAGCAGAAAGTACCATTTTCATCTTACGCTCTACGCGGACATCACCCAGTGGCAATGTTTCATCTGCGAAATTTAATTGAGCCATCAGTGACAATGGCGCTGCACTTCTTTGTGTAGTTGTTATTGTATCTTTCGATGTTGTTTTGTCATCATCCGAATGACTTTTTGCTTTTTGGGGCATGTGGTAAGCAAACACTCCTGCCATAACCAGTAACACGATAATTACCGTACATGTTGCGATGTGTTTCTTTATCATTTTCCTCCTTTTTTTGGTTAACAATATAAAACGCCTGCAAACATACGATATATTTATCTAATTATCAACCATTTACATAAAAACCAGTTAAAATCGGCGTTCCAGTAGCTTTAAAACATGATTTATGTATGCAAGCACAGCACAGATATCATAGTATTAAATTAGTCTTTGCCCGGATCCATTTTCTTCACACAGTAAAGTGTAATTGATCTAAGGAACAGGTATAACCAAGATAGCAGGAAGAGAGGTGTCACGCCTCAGGAAATTGCCGATATCCGCAATTTTTACCTAACTTTGCCAGTCCGTACAATTTTTGCGGATAAAAGCGTATCATGATAAAAGACAATAAAAGGAAAAGTCGCGATGACAAGTCCAGGCCGGGAAGCCGGAAAACAGCTGGCAATTCTTCCTACAAGGGAAGCAGCAACAATGAGGACGGAGTAAAGGCCGCAAGATATAACAGCACTACCAACGTTGAAAATAAGGGTACGGGCAAACACAGAGAAGTCTCCGGAGATGAAAAGAACAGAAGTTATATAAAAAAGGAAAATTCCGGAAACGACAGGCTTTCAGGAAAGTTCAACGATAAAAAAGGAAAGGCACAAGGAAATACAGACAGCCGCCCGTTTAGAAAAAGAATGGACGAAACTGTCTCAAAGCAGAAGTTCCAGGACCGTAAACATTACAAGTCAAAAGAGGAGCGGCCACAGCGCAGGGCCTATGCCGAACGTTATGAACCAACAGAAAAGACAATATTGCGCGGCAGAAAAAATGCACCTGCCAAAGATGACGGATTGATCCGTCTGAACCGCTATATCTCAAATTCCGGTATCTGTTCCAGGCGCAAGGCCGATGAGCTGATCACCGCAGGTGTAGTCTCTGTGAACGGAGTTGTCATTTCAGAACTGGGGCACAAGGTGGACCCGTTAAAAGACGAGGTCAGGTACAATGGCGAACTGCTGAAGCGCGAAAAAAGGGTATACGTACTGCTAAACAAACCAAAAGATTACATTACTACAACCGACGACCCGCAGGAAAGGAGAACGGTGATGCAACTGGTAGAGAAGGCCAGCCGCGAACGCATCTATCCAGTCGGTCGGCTGGACCGCAATACTACGGGCCTGCTTCTGTTGACCAATGACGGCGAACTCGCAGATAAGCTTTCCCATCCAAAGAACAGTGTCACTAAGATCTATCATGTAGAACTGAACAGGAACATGAGCCAGGGCGACCTGAACAAGATCCAGTTTGGATTGGAACTGGAAGACGGCCTGATCAAGCCAGACGCTGTTTCCTACGTCAACGGAGGTTCTAAAAAAGAAGTCGGCATACAGATCCACAGCGGCAAAAATCGCATCGTACGCCGGATATTTGAACACCTTGGCTATGACGTAGTTAAATTGGACAGGGTTGTTTATGGCAACCTAACCAAGAAAGACCTGCCACGCGGCAAATGGCGTTTCCTGGAAGAACATGAACTGATACAGATCAAACATCTTATCAAATAAATATAATGAAAAGATCCCTTATCCTTCCCGGATTGTTGCTGCTGACCATGCATAGTTGTGCACAGCAGCGCAATTACACCCTTCTGATAGGCACCTATACCAATGGAGGGAAAAGTGATGGGATCTATGCCTATGATTTCAATCCGGCCACCGGGGATTCAAAGCTTAAAAATACGGCAAAAGGAATAGAGAATCCAAGTTTTCTTACATTAAGCCCCGATAACAGGTTCGTTTACAGTGTCAATGAATCAGGGGAAAAAAGTACGGTCAGTGCTTTTTCTTTTAACAGAGCGAATGGACAACTCCAGTTCCTGAACAAATTACCAGCTCAGGGTGCCGATCCATGTTACATTATTGCAGATAACAGCAATGTCATTGCTGCCAACTATTCGGGTGGGAATGCTGCTATTTTCGGCATCAGGAAAGATGGTGCCCTGGCCGCGCTGAAACAGGTGGTCCAGCATAGCGGCGGCAGCATAAACAAGGTACGGCAAGAGGGGCCGCACGTACATATGGCATTGTTTAGTCCCGACAAAAAGTATGTAATCATCAATGACCTGGGTACAGATAAGGTTTACATCTACAGGTACCGACCGGATGCATCAAAGGAGGTACTATTACTGCATGACAGCGTAGCAGTTACACCAGGTGCCGGACCGCGGCACATTACCTTCAGTAAAGATGGCAGATATGCCTATCTGCTGCGGGAACTGGATGGTGGCATCACCGTTTTCAGCTATAGTGATGGCATGCTAAAAGCCATTCAGGAAACTAAGATCACTGAAGATGACTTCAACGGCGAGAACGGTGCAGCAGACATTCACCTTTCTCCTGATGGCCGGTTCCTGTATGCCAGCAACCGGGGATCAGAGAATAAGATCACAATTTTTGCGGTTGAAAAAGGCGGTATCCTCAATAAGACCGGACAGGTCGGCACACTGGGCAAAGTACCGAGAAATTTTGCTATAGACCCGGGCGGCAAATTCCTGTTGGCAGGCAATCAAAACAGTGATGAGGTAGTGGTGTTTGAGCGTGATCCGCAAACAGGAGGCCTCAGAGATACGGGCAAGCGCATCAGAGTAGCCTCACCGGTCTGCCTGGTATTTGTACCGGTTGACTGACAATCCCGTACCTCTAAACTTCATTCAGTTTAAATTGAGCTTCGATGGTCTTTGCATAATAATCTACATATAGCGGCAGGATCTTTTTCAAGTCAAAATCCTTTGCCCTGGTAAAAGCATTTTCCTTAAACCGTTTTAAGGTTTCTTCGTTTTCCAGGATACTGATCGCTTTGGCAGCCATATCATCCACATCTCCTACCTTGCTCATGTAGCCGCTAAAACCATCTACATTGAGTTCCGGCAATCCACCAGCATTGGAGGTAATCGCAGGCACTTTACACGCCATAGCCTCCAATGCCGCTAACCCGAAACTCTCGGATTGCGAGGGCATCAGGAACAGATCTGAAACCGACAATATCTCCTCTATCGCATCTTGCTTACCAAGGAAACGTACATGATCGCAGATACCCAGACTACGGCAGAGCTGCTCATCTGCTGCACGTTCAGGACCATCGCCCACCATCAGTAATTTGGATGGGATCTTTTCCTGGATCTTCTGAAAAGTCCGGATCACATCCGCAGTATTTTTTACTTTTCTAAAGTTAGAGGTATGGATCAGGATACGTTCATTGTTGGGTGCGATAGCCTTCTTGAAATGATCTTTTGGCTTTAGGCTGAAACGGCTAAAATCGATAAAATTAGGAATTACGCAGATCTCACGCTTAATTTCAAAATGCTGCTCAGTATCATCTTTAAGACTTTGTGATACCGTGGTTACCCCATCCGATTTATTGATGGAAAAAGTAACTACCGGTTTATAGGTCGGGTCTTTGCCCACAAGTGTAATGTCGGTACCATGCAGCGTGGTAACAAACGGGATATGAATCCCGTAAGTTTCCAGAATTTGTTTAGCCATAAAAGCTGCTGAAGCATGTGGAATTGCATAATGCACATGCAGAATATCCAACTGCTCAAAATGGACCACATCAACCAGTTTACTGGCCAGGGCCGATTCATAAGGCGCATAATCAAACAATGGATAATCCCTCACAGAAACTTCATGGTAAAATAAATTGGCTGAAAAGAAGTCAAGCCTCGCCGGTTGGCTGTATGTGATGAAATGTACCTGATGCCCTTCGTCTGCAAGTGCCTTGCCCAGTTCTGTAGCCACTACTCCGCTACCGCCAAAGGTAGGGTAACAAACAATACCTATTTTCATTAATGTATCTTTACGGTGCAAAGTACCGGACTTAAACTGATCTTTATGTTAAACAATTGCAATTTATTTAACATTTAGCGTAACAGTGCTGTTTCAGGAATTCATTTCATCTTTGATGACAAGGTACAGCTCATTGGGCCGCTGCGTTCCGATATAATAGTCAAAACCTTCCTTGTCTGTCAGGACAACTACATCCTTTCCTGAGGAATAAAAGCGGATACTGCCTTTACGATGCAGGTTATACACCGGATTATTAAAATAATAATTGCTGTAGGTATCTTTCCGTACACTTTTGATGGTACCCAGGTCTATGACAACTTTCTTTGCCGACCAGAGACCATCAATGATCAGTTTTTTATTGATGATGGTCGTTTTGTACTGGATCAGAAACAAAAGAGCGATCGAAACACCTATAATTCCAAAACCTACGACCAGGAACAGGTCCTGGGTGCGGTCACGGTCCCGTTCATATACATAAGCGGCAAAACAAAATGCCGCCATGACCAACCGGATACAGATCCGGATATAGTCACGGCCTATATATTGTTTTTCAAGATAAGCATAACGGGTTCCCATTTGTTTTTAATTTTAAATAAAGTTACTGGTTTTTACTTGTATGCCAGTAATCAATTACTTTATTCCTGTTGAAGGAATGTAATTTGCTGGTTTATCACCCTCACCAGATACAGGAACGAGCTCCAGTATCACGATCCTTCCGGTGTCGCCGGTAATTTTATAACGATCATCCTGCCTTAGACCTGCTAGCCAAATGATCTCGCCGTTGCCATTGACAATAACAGGAATAGTGTCTTTATCAACTACGGGAATCTTCAGGTCAATAAAAAAATCACTAAGCTTCCTGAAAGTATTCATACCGATAGGTTTGAACTTATCACCGGGTTCACGATTACGGATCATCAGGGGGTAGATCAGCTTGCCGGCATCTACAAAAGCTTTCGCAGGTACCCGTTCAAAAAAAGGCTGTTCAGCATAGGAGATCTTCAGCTGATGGCCAGGGAGCAGGATCAGTTCGTCGTGAGGGTGGATAAAGCGCAGCTGTTGCCGGTATACTTCTCCCGGCTGGTAAAGGATCAATTGATCGCGATCGATCAGGATGCAATGTGTATTGCTGTAAAACAAGGCCCCGCTCTGCCGGTCAAGGGAACGGAGCAGGTCCGCAATTACCGATTCGCTAAACCCGTAAGGCCTGAACAATTCGAAGGTTAGCAACTGCTTTGGCGACAGCTGCCTGATCTTTTCCAGGGCTATATATTGTATCGTCACTGATGTACTGAACAGCTCTTTTCTCAGTGCAGCAACCACATTTTGCAACACCTGTTCCGCTTCAGCAAACCGTCCGGCATTTTGCTGAAAAGTAAGTACCAGCCGGGGATTGATGGCTTTGAGCTGAGGTACTACATCATGCCTGATCTTGTTACGTGCATAATCTGTATGCTGGTTGGAGCTGTCTTCAACATAATCCAGCTGACCGGCAGCGATAAGCTCGTCAATCCTGCTGCGTGACAGAAAAAGCAAGGGGCGAACCAGTTTATCCCGCTTGGGGAGGATGCCGTGTAAGCCTGCAATCCCTGTTCCTCTTGTCAGGTTAAGCAGTACAGTCTCTACAACATCGTCCTGATGTTGCGCCAGGGCAATATATATATAACCGCAGGCATTCCGGATTTCCTCAAACCAATTGTACCTGAGCGTGCGGGCCGCCATCTGTGTCGAAACTTTATAGGTAGCCGCATAATTTTTGGTATCAAAATGCGTTACATGGAACGGAACTCCGAGACCGGAGGCAAGCGTGCAGACAAAATCTTCATCCCGCCCGGATTCCGCTCCCCGGAGATTAAAATTACAATGTGCAATGCCGAAATTATACCCCGCCTGTTTAAACAGATGAGCCATCAGGACAGAATCCTTTCCTCCACTTACTGCAAGCAGCACTTTTTGATTTGCAGAAAACAGCTCATTATTATGGATGTAGTCTTTAAAGTCCTGTAAGGGTAACATCTTTCAAAAATAACAACTAACTTTGTAAAGTGCAGAAAATACACCTTTTCTTTATCTTCTTAACGGCATTGGCGGGCTTCTTTTTTATCATGCCTGCAACGGGGCTGGCACAGCAAAAAACCAAGATCATACTACAGCATGCAGATGTCGGCGGACTTAGTGGAACCGATAAGATCTCCTATTTAAAAAATCCTGTTTTCCGGCATGCCGGCGCAGTACTGACCTGCGACAGCGCAGTACTGTACGAGGAGCGAAACGCCTTCGAAGCCTTTCAGAACGTACATATCATACAGGGCGACACCATCAATATTTACGCAGACCACCTGGTCTATGAGGGGAATACGAAGATCGCCCACTTGACCAGCAATGTACGGATGATCGACAAGGAATCCGTACTGACCACCAATATCCTGGATTATAATATGGGAACCAAGGTAGGGACTTATGTAGAAGGTGGAAAGATCGTGAACAAGGATGTGACGCTGACCAGCCGGAATGGCTATTATTTTTCCAACAGCCGCGATTCTTATTTCAGGTATAATGTAGTGGTGGTAACACCGGAAACCAGGATCACATCAGATACATTAAGGTACAATACGCTGACCAACTGGGCCTATTTTTACGGGCCTACAAATATCAAGGGCAAAGGAGATAACCTTTATACGGAAAACGGCGCATACAATACCAAGACAGAATATGCATACTTTGGAAAAAAGAACCTATATACCAATGCCTCAAAATCGCTGAAGGGCGATAGTCTGTATTATGACGGTATCGCCGGATATGGCAAGGCAGTCAGAAATATTGTCTTCAGGGACACCTCGGACAAGACCGTACTTTACGGACAGCTGGGTTATTATTATAAAAAAGATGAGCGTGCAGTGGTCACAAAAAATGCTTATGTAGGGATGGGTACCAATGACTCCATCACAGTGAATAAGAAAATGGTCCCTGACAGCATCTGGATGGGTGCAGACACGCTCGAAACCCAAATGGTCTTGCGGCATACGCTTAAACTGCTCGAATTTCCTGTCCTGAAAAAAGACAATGAACTCGGCGAAGAAGAAAGACCGGACGACAAATCAAAAGACTCTGGTCCGGTAACGCTGCCAGTCAAAAGCAAAGCTTCGCCAGGTAAGGGACTTGCACCGGTATCCAAACTGAAGCCTCCGGCCAAAAAAGCATCAAAGCGTAAAAAGAATAAAGACGCATTAAAGAACGCACAAACAGACAGCCTCTTCAGAGACAGCGTGCTGAAACGCGAAGCAGACAGCCTCTTCAGAGACAGCTTGCTTAAATTGCAAAAAGACAGCATTGTCAAAGACAGCTTATTAAAACAACAAAAGGACAGTCTGTCAAGGGACAGCTTACTAAAGCTAAAAAAAGACAGCCTGGTTAAAAACAGTCCTGTTGCCAAAGCGGCTAAGGCAACTGGTTTGAAGGCCAAAGATACCGCGATCAAAGCGGCCGCCAAGGTTGCTGTTCCGGATACTACGCTGGCAGGAAGAACGGATACAACCATAAATAAAACAGGGCCACCGGGCAAGGAAATCGACAGTCTCCTGAAAAAAACGGACAGCATTCCTGCGGACACCGTGAAGACCCGGGTGATCAAAGCTTTTCACCATGTGAAGGTATTTAAAACCAATATGCAGGCCCTGGCAGATTCACTGTTCTACACAAGTGCAGACTCAACATTGCGCTGGTTTGGCAGCCCGATATTATGGTCCCAGGGCTCGCAGCAGACAGGAGACACCATTTACCTGAGGTTAAAAAATAAAAAATTAAACACATTGCAAGTCCTGGAAAACGGCTTTCTTGTTAATGTGAACGCAGATTCTGCAAAATTCAACCAGGTAAAAGGAAAATTGTTCACTGCCTTCTTTACAAACGGGGAACTGAGCAACATGTTCGTGGACGGTAATGCGGAAAGTATTTATTACGTCCGTGACAAAGACAGCGTTTATACTGATCTAAGTCAGACGGTAAGCGCCCGCATCAAGATCCTGTTTAAGAATAAAGAAATTACAAACCTCCTGACCATCAAAGATGCGGAGGGTGTAAAGATGCCCGTCAGCGAATTGACCGAAGAAAAATTACTGACGGGCTTTATCTGGAAACCAGAGAGCAGACCGCTGTCAAAGAAGGAGGTGATCCTGGGCAAGGCCAAACCTGCAACCAACGTCCAGGCCAAATCTGCAACTAAAAAGATCACTGTGAAAAATGGCAAAGCAGTTGAAACAATCATTGACAAAAGCAAACCCGGGCTGAAAGATCTCCTGAAGACAAAAGTTCCGGATTCCATCCCGGTCAAGATACCAGATTCCATTCCAGCCAAAATTCCGGACTCACTTGCGGCAAAACCGGATACGCTGAAAAAAGCGATCAAGCCCGGGCTCAAAAAAGCTGACTCGTTACTTAAGAAAGAGGCTCCTGCTGTTTTAAAAAAGCAATAAGCTTAGCTGTCGCAAGAGCTCTGTGACTGATCCTGTTCTTTTCTTCCATACTCATCTGAGCAAAGCTCTGATGGTATCCTTCGGGCTGAAATATAGGATCATATCCAAAACCACTACTCCCCTCAGGAATAAACAGAATGGTCCCGTTTATGATCCCCTCGAATAAATAATAATTACCATCGAAGAACAAAGAGATCACCGTTTTAAACCTGGCCTTTCTGTTTGAGATTCCTGTCATTCTCTGAAGTACCAGTTCAAGGTTCTGGTGATCGTCCCTGGTGCCAGAGTAGCGCGCAGAATAGATACCAGGCTCATTGTTTAAAGCTTCAATCTCCAGGCCGCTGTCATCCGCAAAACAATCCAGGCCATAATGCATGGCCACATAGCTGCTTTTGAGCGCTGCATTTTCTTCAAAAGTATTGCCGGTCTCAGGAATATCCGTTGCACAGCCTATATCATTCAATGTAAGTATTTCATACTGATTTTCAAGAATCTGTTGAATTTCAGCTGCTTTGTGCCGGTTATTGGTAGCAAAAACCAGTGACTTGCTCATAAGTCAAGTTGCCTGAGACTGCCCCACAATATTTTCTTGGCCTGCTGATCTGTTTCCAGCTTTCTCAATTCAGCAGAAAAGATCAGTTTTACAGCACCTTCCGAAACCACAACATGTTCAGGATGGTCTCTGAGCCCCAACTCCTGCGGACGGACACCAAAGACAAAGGCAATCACCGGATCAAAATGAGCAGCCAGCTCAGAAAAACCCACAGCCTTATGAGCAGCATAGTTCAGCAACGCAAAATCCACCGAAGTCAAATTAACCGATTTTACAATCTTACGCAGTAACTCCCTGCCTTGCTCATCACTCACCTCATGCTCCTCGTCATTGACCAGGATCAGTATTTTACGTTTATTACTGCCCAGATATTTAAATGTTACCGGGGCTGATGCCACAGGAATATTTTTCGGTTCAGGCACCAGGTAGACATCATCTGTAAAAAACAGACTAAGTGCCTGGACATCAGTTGTCAGTTGGGTTTGCATTAATGACTGTTTAAAAGATCGCTTTTTTCTGTTAAAATTAGTTAAATATCTCGTTATCGCACCTTTATTTGTTACTTTTATGCCTTAAAAATTTACACAGAATTCTCTGTCAAAAAGTCTGCTGAAGGCCAAAGAATTCATATAGCAAGGCAAAGATCATAACAGATTGCTGACAATAGCTCAGATAATGTTTAGATTTGCAAAAAGAATATAATTGAACAATAAAGAATGAGGAAATTTTTAATAACCGCATGCGGATTGATTTGTTTATTTGGCCAGGTGCAGGCACAAAAGAAAAATATTGACAAAGTGATCGCTGTCCTGGGCAATAACATCATCCTGCTGTCAGACCTGAACCAACAGTATGCGCAATACCTGAACTCAGGAAACCCGGATAACCCTGCTGTAAAATGCTATATTATGCAGCAGATCCTTACTCAGAAACTGCTCAAGCAGCAGGCTGAAATTGATTCAATCGTTGTGGACGAATCGACCGTCGATGAAGAAGTAGACAAGCGGATGCGCTATCAGATACAGCGCGCCGGCGGTCAGGAAAGACTGGAACAATTTTTAAACCGCTCGGTCCTCCAATATAAAGATGAGATCAGACCAGACATCAAGGAACAGCTGATATCCCAGAAGATGCAGCAAAAAATCACGCAGGATGTAACCGTAACACCTCTGGAAGTAAAAAAATATTTTGACAGCTACGACAAGGACAGCCTGCCAGACATTCCAACAGAATTTGAAGTAGGCGAGATCGTCATGTATCCAAAGCTGACAAAAGCTGAAAAACAAAAATTCTATGACAAGATCGAGGCGTTAAGACTCAGAATAAAAAGCGGCGAGGACTTTGCTTTCCTGGCTAAATCCTATTCCGAAGATGGAGGTTCCGCACCCGACGGAGGCGATCTGGGATTCTTCGACCGCAGCAGGATGTTGAAGGAATTTACAGCCTGGGCATTTAAACTGAAATCAGGTGAGATATCCCCGGTGTTTGAAACAGAAGAGGGGTTCCATATCCTGCAGGTCATTGAGCGCAGGGGCGAGCAGGTACACGCAAGACATATCCTGATCAGGCCTCAGACAACTCCTGAGAGCATGGACCGGATCAAACTGCATGCAGACACCATCTACAAAAGCATTATTGATAAAAAGCTGCCATTCTCTACAGCAGCATCTTTATATTCAGACAATAAGGACTCCCAGTACAACGGGGGCATGTTGCTCTATGCTGATCAGGTAACCGCCAGGACAACCTTTATCCCGGCAGACAAGCTCGATCCTAAAGTATTCCTCATCGTAGACAACATGAAAGAAGGTGAAGTTTCAAAACCCATGGTCTTTACCGATGCCGAAGGAAAAGAAGGCTATAAGATCCTGTACCTGAAATCCAAGATCCCTCCCCACAAAGGCAACCTTGAACAGGATTATGCCAAGTTCAGGGAAAGAGCACAGCAGGAAAAAGTAGACCGCCTGCTGAGTGACTGGTTTGCAAAAAGAAGAGAAGACACTTATATCAGAATTGATGACGAATACAACAATTGTGATGAGCTGAAAATCTGGACCAGGCACATGACCGCCAAAAAATAATACTTATGCAGTTTGAAAATGACATCAAGGCCGTAGATGCCCTGCATCTGGCATACCGCAATATCAAAGCTGAGATCAGCAAGGTAGTGATCGGGCAGGAAGATGTGGTCAAATCTGTGCTGATCTCCATATTCAGCAATGGTCATTGCTTGCTCGTTGGCGTTCCGGGACTGGCCAAGACATTGCTGGTGCAAACAGTTGCAGATGTCATGGACCTGCAGTTCAACAGGATACAGTTTACACCAGACCTGATGCCCAGTGACATCATTGGTGCTGAGATACTGGGAGAAGACAGGAATTTCAAATTTATCCAGGGACCGGTCTTTTCCAATATCATACTGGCCGATGAGATCAACAGAACCCCGCCAAAAACACAGGCGGCCCTGCTGGAAGCCATGCAGGAGAAAGCTGTAACCGCTGCAGGACAACGCCATGTACTCCCTAATCCATTTTTTGTCCTGGCTACCCAAAACCCCATTGAGCAGGAAGGAACCTATCCTTTGCCTGAAGCACAGCTGGACCGCTTCATGTTCAATATCCAGCTGAGCTACCCAACCTTTGCAGATGAGCTGACCATTGTGAAGAACACTACGATAAACAATAGCCTTCAGCTTGGAAAGATTATTGACGCCCCTCAGATCCAATATTTCCAAAAACTGGTGCGTAACATCCCGGTCGCAGACAATGTAGTCGAATATGCAGTAAAACTTGCCAGTAAGACAAGGCCAAATACGGCACAGGCAACCGAAGACATCAATAAATACATCAATTGGGGCGCAGGGCCCAGAGCTTCACAGTTTCTGGTCATCGGAGCCAAGTGTCATGCGGCCATTTCCGGCAAATATTCTCCAGATATTGAAGATGTACAAGCAGTCGCCGAGCCCATACTTCGCCACCGGATAGTACGCAACTACAGAGCGGAAGCAGAAGGACTTTCCGTAGAACAGCTCATCCGGAACCTGTACTAAAAACCTAAACTGTATTAAAGATCTTCCTGTACCCTTTTATAAAGATTCGGATAATCGGTCACAACCCCGTCAACGCCCAGCCCGATCAGGTACTTCAGGTCCTTTTCTGAATTGACCGTCCATGGGATGATCTTCACACCCGCATCATGGCACCGGTCTACCAGGCTCTTACCCACCAGAACTGAATAAGGACTATAAACGGTAGGTTTAAAACCCAGGTCGCTCAGATTCACTTCAAAATCAACTTTTTCGTCTATCAGCAAAGCCGTTTTGACTTTGGGATAACGCTCATGAAGATATTGCAGTGTACGGATATCAAATGACTGTATTGTTACCCTTTTTCCCAGTTTCTTTTTGTTGACCACTTCCATTACAAGTTCCACAAACTCGGCAGGCTCGGGCTGAAATTCATTATCCCCTTTGGGAATGGTCTTTGTTTCTATACTGTAATTGGGTTTTGGCAATTTATTCTTTGCAGCATAAGATTCAACGGCATCGATCGTTTCTTCAAGCAAAGGCTTAGAGACCGGGAATTTTTCCTGATAAGGAAAGCGGCCATGTACCTTACTGCCTACATCAAATTTTTTGACCTCGGCATAATCCATTTTGTAAATGTTATAATTCCGCTCTTCTTTCAATGTGATCGGTGTACCGTCCGGTTTCAGGCAGAATTCATGGTTGAAATAAGGTTCCTGGGAAAGGACCACTTTTTTATCCCCGGTAATGACAGTATTCATTGTCAGCGTATTTACACCCAGATCAAGTGCCCTGATCATCCCCTCTATCGTATTCTCGGGCATGATCCCCCTCGCTCCGCGGTTGCCCTGCAAGTCAAATTTCTGAGCCTGCACATACAGGCCCGCAAGCAGGATCAGCAACAGGGAAGTGTACTTTTTCACGGCTATCGCTCGGCTGGAGTAAATACCATGGCAATCAGGTTCCAGTTGTGGTCAGGCTGACGCTCATAAATAAACACATAGTTGAAACTCTCCCTCAGGTCGGCTTTGTAATCTACAGCCGCCATACCATAGGTATAGGCAAAATCACCACCGTCGGCCTTGTTTACCTTTGTTGTTTTGAGCGATACCTTGCTCATCATACTATTGAAGAAAGCTATGGCCTTATCCTTACCAATGATCGGCTCATAACCAGGGAACAAGATCCTTACATCCGGGTTGATAAAACCAGCGAAAGCCGAAACCCCGTAAGACTTCAGGGTGGCATTCAGGGTGCTTTCCGTAGTGGCAATGATACCAGTCCCTGCCTCCCTTTGCTTATCATTCAGAAATTTAGGCTTATAAGAATCCTTAGGCTCTATAAACTCCGTGGTCACCTTGTTCAAAGGCTTATTATGTTCTGTACTGAGGTCCAGAACAAGCTCCCATTTGTCATTGACCGCTTTCCATACAGAAAAATACTGGCCATAAGTAGTCTGTTGCCCGCTATAAACATATGGCCCGGTAGTAAATCCCCAGTCGCCACTTCTGGATACCCTGGCATATACCGGTTTCCAGCTGATGTCCTTGGTATCTTCAGCAGTTGAATAGTAGGTCTTTGCGTTGACAGGATTTGGCCTGAACACCAGTCCATCATTACTTGCATAAGTAGAGAATGCAGTCCTGGCACCGGTTTTAGCCAGCTTTTCAGCAAAATCGAGTTCAGCTTTCACCAGCGATTTTGTAGTACCGTCAGACTTCTGGGCACTGGCCCCTAAGGTTAAAGATGCAGCGATAAAAGTATAGAGCAATTTGTTCTTCATGTTCTTTTAATAGTTGTAAATGCGAATATAGGTTTTGGTTTGTGTTATTATTTGAAAAGTAATCCACAATTGCACAATGCTACAGCTTATTCCAGGTGGTCCCCTCCTTGCTGTCCTTCAATTGTATGCCCATGCTTTGCAGTCCGAGGCGTATTTTGTCTGAGGTGGCATAATCTTTATTCTCCTTTGCACCCTTCCTGATGTCAATGATGAGATCGAGCACAGCATTGAGTTCCAGATTGGAAGACTCTTCATCTTTCAAACCAAAAATATCAAATACAAAATCATGCATCAGCTTTCTGAGCTTTTCCAGCTCGGCCGCCGATATGACACCTTTGCCATCATACACGGTATTGATGATCCTGGTCGCCTCAAAGAGTTCTGCGACCACAACAGGACTGTTGAAATCATCATTCATGGCTTTCACACAGCGGTCCCTGATGGTGTCCACATCAAACTCATTGCGTTCAGAGGGTTGCAACTTATCCAGCAAGCCCATTGCATTCATGAGTCTTCTGAAGCCCTTCTCAGAAGCATCCAGCGCCTCGTTAGAAAAATCAAGGGTACTGCGGTAATGCGCCTGCAGCATAAAAAACTTCACCGTCATCGGACTAAAGCCTTTTTCCAGCAGGGGATGGTCTCCGGTAAAAAGCTCGCCCGGCAAAAAACCATTACCGGCAGATTTAGACATACGGGCCCCGTTCACGGTGAGCATATTGGTATGCATCCAATATCTGGCCGGCTGCTTGTGGCTGCAAGCCTCAGACTGCGCGATCTCATTGGTATGGTGTGTGGCGGCCAGGTCCATTCCACCGCCATGAATGTCAAATTCCTCCCCCAGATACTTGGCACTCATGGCAGAGCACTCAATGTGCCAGCCAGGAAAACCCGCCCCCCAGGGCGATGGCCACTGCATGAGGGTCTCAGGTTTGGCCCTGATCCATAAAGCAAAATCCAGCCGTCCCCTTTTCTCGTCCTGCCCCCCCAGTTCACGGGTATTGGCCAGCATATCCTCAAGATTCCTGTTGGTCAGGATCGTATAATTGTATTCCTTACTGTATTTTTCAACGTCAAAATAAACCGTACCATTAGCCTCATAGGCATATCCGTTGGCCATGATCTCTTTGATCATTTCGATCTGCTCACAGATATGACCGGTAGCCGTAGGCTCGATACTAGGCGGCAGCGTATTGAACATCCGCATCACGTCATGAAAACCAAGCGTATATTTTTGAACGATCTCCATAGGCTCCAGCTGTTCCAGCTTGGCCCTTTTTGCAAATTTATCATCCCCCTCATCCCTGTCACCTTCCAGGTGGCCGGCATCAGTAATGTTCCGGACGTAACGCACTTTATATCCGCTGTATTTAAGGTACCTGAAAATCAAGTCAAAGGAAATAAAAGTACGGCAGTTACCAAGGTGTACATCACTATAGACCGTAGGACCGCAGACATACATGCCTACATTCGGAGCATTTAAAGGTTCAAAAGTTTCTTTCTTACGTGTAAGGGTATTATATAGCTGTAAGCCTGTATTCATTCTGCAAATGTAATTATTTTAGAGGTTTAATTTGAGATCGCTGCGAACGGGGAAGTGGTCAGACAACCTGGCCGGTATGATCCGGTAATTGAGCACCTTAAACGCTTTGGTAGCCGCAATATAGTCGATCTGGAAGTTGGGGAATTTGCCATTATAGGTACGTCCAAGACCCGTTCCCTGTTCCATAAAAGCATTGTTCAGCGACCTGGTCAGCTGTGTCACTGCATAAGAGGCAGGAGTATCGTTAAAATCACCCGCGATCAGAAAAGGGGTAGCGCAGGTATCCATATGAGCTTTCATAATGTCTACTTGTGCCGCTCGCTTGAGGAATGCCCGGCGGAGCATGCTGACGATACGCCTGGAAGGGACAATATCGGGATCCATCTTTTTTGATACCTTATCGATATAATCGTAATCCTGCTCCTGGAAAGAGATGGATTGCAGGTGCACATTGTAGACACGCAATTTCTGCCTTCTCACCACGATGTCTGCATAAATACTGGCATTGCCGTCGTAATAATCATTGAATTTGATCAGACCCTTCTCCCCGATCGGGAACCTGGAAAAGATCGCCAGTCCATAAGCCTCATATTCATTCTGCATGGACGGCTCAAAATAAAAATGACGCGTTCTAAGAATCTTCTTCAGGCTGTCCGTGAGGTCGAAAGGACCCTTTTTGCGGGTATAATATTCCTGGAAACAGATCACATCAGGATCTTCCGCAGCGATAAGGCGCAGCATCTGGTGTTTGACCGAGTCTATGCTCTTGCTGCCGTATGGCCTGAACCCATGCACATTATAGGTCATCATCCTGATGTGCTCCGGCTTAGCCTTAGGTCCTTCCGCCCCGTTTCCGATCAGGCCAAAAGTAGCATTGAGGGCCTGGGTACCAGAAAGTATCAGCCCAAAGGTTGTAGCCGCAAAGAACCAGCGCCTTCTAAGACACCACCAAAAGATCATGAGCACATTAAGAAACAAGATAAAAGGGTAGGCCAGGCCAAAGAAAGGAATATACTTATATTCCCTGGGATCAAACCTGCCTGCCAGAAAACCCAGCACAAGCAGCACTGCCAGTGTCAAGGCAAATAAGCGTACCATTTTGTCAAGAAAGGTGGCCGATCTTTTTTTCATATTTTGCTAATGCTTGCTGGCCTTAAACAAGATCTCCTTTTCTTCCCTGGTCAGCTTATCATAACCCGTCTGAGAGATCTTGTCGAGTATGGCATCTATTTCTTTCTGGTCCACACGATGGCTATTGTTTTTCATACCGGACACAGGGCGGCTATTTCTGACCACCTTCAGTTTAGGCTTTTTCTTAAAAAGACTGCTCCAGTCCTTGCCTGCCCTGAGCGACCTGACAAAAGTAAAGCCCAGTAAAGCCCCGCCCAGATGCGCAAAGCTGCCTCCTGCATTTGAGCTCGCAATGCCGATCAGGTCCAGGACAATATAAGCAGCCGCCAGATATTTCAGTTTCACATCACCGAACAACAGCAGGCGGATACTATAATCAGGAACAAGCGCAGCTGTAGCGACCACAATGGCCATCACAGAAGCAGAAGACCCAATGATGGTCGCCCCTGAAGCCGTTGCCGCAGCAAAAACCGGAAAAATATTATACGCCGCCAGGTAAATAAGCGCACCGGCAAAACCTCCGCAGAGGTACACAAAATGAAACTGCCTGGGCTTTAAAAAATCGAGAAAGATCCTGCCCATCCAGAAAAGCCAGAGCATATTGAACAAGAGGTGCAGAAACCCGCTGTGAAAAAACTGGTAGGTAAGGATGGTATAAAAGCGGTAAGGCAATCTGGAGATCATTGCTGGAAAACCGGCATACTCCCTGATATAATCTTCAAAAACAACACCCCCGTTCCCGGACAGAAAAAATGGCAGGTTGATCAATATCAATAGCAGAAAAATGATCGTATTGATGCCAATATATAAATAAGAAGGATCTCCCGACTGAAAGACCTTATGCTTTAAATCCTGGAACAAACTGTTATTCATAATACCTGTAAAATCTGTTATTATCTTTATCTTTCCAAAGTTTTACCAATATAAAGCCGAGCAGCGCCCCGCCCAAATGCGCATAATGGGCCACAGAATCGCCCGGTACCCTGGCCACTCCAAGCGACAGCTCAAAAAATATGTATACCGGAATGATGTATTTAGCCTTTACAGGCACCGGAATGAACATAATAAAAAGTTCGGCATTAGGGTATAACATGCCAAATGCAACAAGCAAGCCAAAAATTGCCCCGGAAGCACCCACCATAGGCGCTCCGTAGATCCCCAGCAAAGTCTGGGCCTGTTCAGTAGTAATCCCCTGAACATTGATATTGCCGTTAATGTATCCATTATCATTGATGATCCCTGTTACCGCATGACCGGCAACTGAACCGGTGATCTGGTAGACTTCGTAAGCCTGCACCCCCATCTGCAAGGCTACAGCACCAAGACCTGTGATCAGGTAAAAATTAATAAATCGTTTTGCACCCCAGCGGCTCTCTATTACACCACCAAAAGTAAACAACGCAAACATATTGAAAAAGATATGCATAATGCTGCCATGCATGAACATATAGGTGATCAGCTGCCAAACCCTGAAAAACTGCGAATCAAAATAAAATGCCCCGAACAGGTAATCCAGGTCAACAATAGTAAGGACATATTTTGCGGCAAAAAAGATCACGTTGATGATCAGCAGATTCTTTACAACCGGAGGAATATGAAGATTATTTATCATTTCTATCTGTCAAATTTTTTGTCAAGCTCGGCCAGCGTGATCGTTTGTATCACCGGCCTGCCACTAATGCTAAAATTAGGTGTTTTACAGGCAAAAAGCTGCTCGATCAGCGTGTTCATTTCTACCTGGTCCAATACAGTACCGCTTCTGACCGCACTGTTCCTGGCCATGCTTCTTGCCAGGGCATCCCTTTTATCCAGTTTTAATTCCTGCCGGGAATTTTTATAACCCTCTATGAGGTGCTCGAACAAAGCCGTTTCATTGAGGTTATTGCTGCCCAGGTCCACAGGTATCCCCTCTATTACCAGCGTATTCCTGCCAAACTCCCTGACCTCAAACCCCAGGCTCTTAATGTCATCAAGCAAGCTCCGGGCCAGTTCATAATCGCCCGGGCTTAAAGTAACGGTCTGGGGGAACAAGCTCTGCTGCGAAGCCCCCTTTCTGTCGTCCAGATGAAGCAGGAACCGCTCATAAAGTATCCGTTCGTGCGCGGCCTGCTGATCGATGAGCATCAGCCCGGATTTGATGGGTGAAATGATATAGCGGTTCTGCAGTTGCAGCAACTGTTTGCGCAAAGGAGCAAACTCTTCCTCCCTGGTATCCGGCGCATACAAGGAAGATTGTTCAGCAACATTCTCTTTAACGATCTCATACAACGATCCCCAGTTCTTTGCACTGGCAGACATGCCTGCTGCGGCACCATTGCTGCCTGATCTGCCAAAACTGGCATAGGCAAGCTCCCTGTCCGCCGGTTTTTCGCCCGCAAAAGGGTTGAAATCCGGGTTGAAGCTGATGCTCGGCGGCACAATCTCTTCCGGCGGTTTTGGAGTGATCATTTTGCTGAAACCGGTTTCCTGGTCAAAATCAATCGTTGGGCTGATGTTATACCTGCCCAGCGAGCGCTTTACAGCAGAATGCAAAATGGCATAAACAGATTTTTCATCCAGGTATTTGATCTCAGTCTTTGTGGGATGCACATTGACATCGATACTAGCGGGATCCATTTCCATGAACAGCACATATAACGGAAAGTTCTCTTCAGGCAACAATTCCTCATAAGCCCTGTTTACCGCATGGTTGAGGTAAGGATCTCTGATGAAGCGGCTGTTCATAAAGAAGAACTGCTCACCCCGTGTTCTTTTTGCAAATTCCGGCTTACCGATAAAGCCCTTCAGGCTAATGATGCTGGTCTCTTCCTCTACCGGAATCAGGCGCTCATTGTAATTATTCCCAAACAAATGCACAATACGCTGCTTCAGCTGCGAAGCCGGGAGCCTGTAGATCTCTGCACCGTCATGGTGCAGACTGAAGGCAATGGCAGGATGTGCCATAGCCACCCGCTGAAATTCATCTATGATATGCCGCATCTCCGCCGGATTGCTCCTGAGGAAATTCCGGCGTGCCGGCGTATTGAAAAAAAGGTTCCTGACACAGATGCTGGTACCCACGGCAGCCGCCACAGGCTCCTGTCTGACGACCGCAGACCCCTCGATCTCGATCAGTGTACCCACTTCATCTTCGTGCCTCCTTGTCTTGAGCTCCACCTGGGCAATAGCAGCAATTGAAGCCATAGCCTCACCCCTGAACCCCATTGTCCTGATCGCAAACAGGTCTTCCGCCTTACGGACCTTGGAAGTTGCATGGCGCTCAAAGCACATGCATGCATCAGCCACGCTCATGCCGCAGCCGTTATCTATCACCTGGATCAGTGCTTTTCCGGCATCTTTCACGATCAGCTGGATCCGGTTTGCACCCGCATCAATCGCATTTTCCAAAAGCTCCTTCACCGCCGATGCCGGCCGCTGCACTACCTCTCCCGCAGCAATCTGGTTGGCAACACTATCTGGTAAAAGCTGTATGATATCTGACATGAATTACTCCTCGCTAAAGATTGCTAATTTAGGCAAAATAAGCCTCAACTTTGATTATCTTTTAAGATATTGGCCATCAGGAATCAGAAATTACGGTAAAATTACCAATACCGGAAAGACAGCACTACCGCTAAAACGGCACGTTTTTTATACCTTTAAGGCCATGAAGAATAGCCTAATCATCAGCCTGATCACTCTTTTTACATGTACTGCCTGCGCACAGGACCATCAGCAAAACCAGCAGACCCTTGCGCTTCTGAACGAAATTTCAGCAAATACCGTCCTGCTCAATAATCAGGACCGTACCATACCGCTGCTGGATCTGGACCAAAAGAACATCGCATCCGTAAGCCTGGGATTCAGCGAGCAGCAAACCTTTGACAGCCTGCTCAGCAAGTACACCAGGATCACTTCCTTCTCCGCTGCCAGCTACCAGCAGTCAGCGACACTAAACGATCTGGAAGACGACCTCAAATATTTTAACACCGTGGTCATTACCCTGCCTTCCGTTTCAGCCGGAGATGCGCGCAACCTCAATTTTATCCTCAGCATAGCCAAAAGCAAACAGGTGATCATCGCCCTGTTTGGAGAAGGGCAGAAGCTAAGCGTCCTTGACGGGCTGAATACCCCGGTCATCTGGACCAGTCAGCATACTCCGCTGGCTGCCGTTGTAGTCCCCCAGGTGATCTTCGGCGGCATAGGGGTCAATAAAAAGCTTGCCGTAAGTTATTCTGCAAAATATACCGCAGGAGCAGGCTTCACAACCATTGCGACGCGGCTAAAATATACGGTACCCGAAGACGCAGGGGTCAATGCCAGCAACCTGAGCGAGATAGACGGCATTGCAGCAGAAGCCATCAGGGCCAAAGCCGCCCCGGGAATGGTCGTCATGGCTGTCAAAGACGGAAAGGTGATCTTCAGCAAAGCATATGGCAACCACACTTATGACGGCATACCCGAAAAAGTTACCGACATCTTCGACCTGGCCTCGGTGACCAAGGTAACGGCCACCACCCCCACCGTCATGCGGCTCTTTGAAGAAAATAAGCTCAACCTGGATACCAATATCGGTGCATACATCCCCAGGGCCAGAACCCTGCCCATGAATGACATCAAAGTACGGGAAGTTATGCTGCATCAGGCCGGATTTATCCCTTACATCCCATTTCACGACTTCATCACCCCGTCAGACCACAGCAGCGACTCCAGCGCAGCCTATCCGACCAAGGTCGCTGATGGCTATTACATCCGGAAAGATTATTTCAAGGACGTCATGTGGCCGAAAATGCTGAACTCGCCGATCAGGACACGAGGAAAATACGTGTACAGCGACATCAGCATGTATGTCATGAAAGATATTGTGGAGCGCATCAGCGAAACACCGCTGAACGACTACACAGCAGCTAATTTTTACAAGCCGCTGGGCATGCAGACCGCCGGCTTCCTGCCGCGCAACAGATTCAGCAAGGAACAGATCGTGCCAACAGAGCAGGACACCTATTTCAGGAAAACACTACTGCAGGGATATGTACACGATCAGGGAGCTGCACTCGTAGGCGGAGTATCCGGCCATGCAGGATTATTTGCCAGCGCCAACGACCTGGCCATCATCTACCAGATGCTGCTCAACAAAGGAAGCTACGGCGGCCATGAATACTTCCATCCACAGACGGTAGACATGTTCACTTCCAGACAATCGGCAGTAAGCAGAAGAGGCCTGGGCTTTGACCGCTGGGATCCGGACCTGACCAAAAAATACCCCTCAGAACTGGCCTCCCCGCAAACATACGGGCATACCGGCTATACCGGTACCTGCGTATGGGTCGACCCCTCCCGGCAACTGGTTTACATTTTCCTGTCCAACAGAGTCTACCCCACTGTAACTGAAAAGCTTGGCAACATGCGGATCAGGGGCAGGATACAGGATGTGCTCAACAAGGCCATTGACAAAGGCCTGTAACTAAGCACGGCCCGTTCAGCAGAAGCACGGGGCTTATTTTTTCAGCCCGATCTCCCGGAGCCTTTCGTCAAGATATTCACCGGCAGTCATATCGGTATAAACTTTTGGATGCGCTGCATCGATACAGGACTCCAGGCAGGTCAGGTCCATATCCACCCTGGGATGCAGGAAGAACGGGACCGAATAACGTGATGTCTTCATCAGCTCGGGGGGCGGGTTTACCACGCGGTGCGTAGTAGATTTCAGTTTATTGTTGGTCAGTCTCTGGAGCATGTCACCGACATTCACTACAACATCGGTATGCCCCGCCCTGATCGGCAGCCATTCATTGCTTCGGGTCAGTACCTCGAGGCCATCTGCACTGGCACCGATCAGCAATGTGATCAGGTTAATGTCCTCATGGGCACCTGCACGAACCGCATCATCCGGCAATGCGTCAGGATCTTCGATCGGAAAATAATGGATGCCCCTGAGGATAGAATTGCCATTGTGCACATGCGCATCAAAATAATTGACCGGCAAGCCCAGGTAAGTAGCAATGGCCCTCAGCAGTTGTTTGCCGTCAGATTCAAGCCGCTGGTAAACCTCACGGGTCACCTCATTAAATTCAGGGATCTCCGCCAGGTACAGGTTATCCGGATAACTGTATCTGACCGGATCATTATCGGTCACCTCCTGCCCGATCTGCCAGAATTCCTTAAGGTCTGCGGTTTTTGCTCCTTTGGCAGTCTCCTTTCCGGGACTGGTATAACCACGTTGCCCCGCCAGCTCTTCCTTTTCATATTGCTGTTTCTGCGCCGGCGGCAAGCTGAACATCGCCTGTATGTTTTTATAAAGCCGGTCGATAAGTTCCTGGGACAGTCCATGATTGGTGATGGTTACAAAGCCCGAGTCGTTAAAGGCCCGGCCCAGTTCATCTGAAAATTTCTTGCGTTCTGCTTCGGTACCGCTGATGTAGGAACCCAGGTCAAGGCTTGGGATATAAGGTGCTGACATAATGAATCTTTATGCGTAAATGTCCACGAATTTAAGAAAGTATTGCAACAATCGCGGCTTGTCAAAAAACCGGCAAGCTAATTTTCTGCAAATAACCCGCTTAAATTATGCACAACTCAAAGCAGGATATTTATCAGTCGATTGTAAACTTAGCCTGTCCGGTGAGGTCACCGCAAAACTAAACTCTGCCGGTATGCGTATTTTACATAAATGATCATCAAATTTGTGATGAGCATGATGAAACATCATCTGAAACAGATCTTAAAATGAAAAATATATTTGCTATGATTATAGTCCTGTTATCGGCTGGCAGTGCAGACGCACAACCCGCAAAACTTCAGAAAGCAACATTTGGTAACGGATGCTTTTGGTGCTCGGAGGCTGTTTTCCAGCGTTTGAACGGGGTTACTGCTGTCAGGTCAGGCTATGAAGGCGGTGCCATTGCCAACCCAACCTACGAGCAGGTCTGCACCGGCACGACCGGGCACGCTGAAGTGATCGAAGTTACCTATGACCCACAAAAGCTGAGTTACGAGGAATTACTGGAAGTTTTCTGGAAAACCCATGACCCGACGACACTAAACCGTCAGGGAGCGGATGTTGGCACACAATACCGTTCCGTGATCTTTTACCACAACGATGCGCAAAAGGCACTTGCAGAAAAATATAAAAAAGAACTCAATGACACCAGGGCATTTGGCAAACCTGTGGTAACAGCAATTGAAAAGGCCGCTACCTTTTATACCGCAGAAAATTACCATCAGGATTATTTCAACAGAAATGGCAATGCACCCTATTGCAGGGCAGTGATCCTTCCCAAACTGGAAAAATTCGAAAAGGTATTCAAAGCAAAACTAAAGCACTGATCCAGTTAGTCAGAGTAAAGCAATGCAGGATTGGTATAAGCTATTCCGGGACTAGACAACAGGCTTGCGTTACCTTTGCCGGTAGGGATCTGAGTCGTATCAAACAGGTATCAACTAGGGGGTTGATAGCCAATGTAACCAACTTGCCCCCTGCCTGATCCGGCTATGGCCCTTTTTTAAAAAGGGCGGACTTACATTAAGGAAATCATTTAAAAGTCATAAGGATCATTAAATCTTTTAAGAGCCCATTAACGTAAATATATTTGCTAACAGTGTTATTTTTTAGAACGCTACATCCTAAACAGCAAATAGTATAAACAAAAAATTGAGCTAAATTATGAGTACCATTGATGCACTTAAATGGCGCTATGCCACTAAAAAAATGAACGGCGAAAAAGTATCGCAGGAAAAAGTTGACCAGATCGTTGCTGCAGCACAGCTGGCGCCGACTTCCTCAGGCCTTCAGCCCTTCAAGATCATTGTCGTATCCGATCAGGGCCTGAAAGAGCAGATTAAAGCCGTTGCCTATGGGCAGTCCCAGATCACCGACTGTTCCCACCTGCTTATTTTTGCGGCCTGGGATAGTTATACAGAGGAACGCATCAGGGGTGTGTATGCACATGCCAATAAAGAACGCGGGCTGTCCGACAGCGCCAATGCAGATTTTGTAAACAACATGGTTGCTAATTTTACTTCTAAATCGCCGGAAGATGCCTTTCAGCATGCCGCTAAGCAGGCATATATTGCTTTTGGCGTGGCCATTACTGAAGCTGCGCTTTTGAAAGTGGATGCCACGCCAATGGAAGGCTTCGAGCCTGCAAAGCTGGACGAACTTCTTGGCCTGAGCGCACTTGGCCTTCGCAGTACGACCCTGCTTCCGCTCGGCTACAGGGATACTGCCGGAGACTGGCTGGTCAACCTGAAGAAAGTCCGTACCCCATTGCAGGATTTTGTCATTGAGTTCAAATAAGCCGGACAGGCTTTGCCAAAAAATGTTAAATAGGTGTAGTGTTTAACCGAATACATTCATAAATGAATATATTAGCGGGGATTAATACTACACCTTATTATTTTTGATGAGATTTTTAAACTTCGTATTTGTCTTCCTTCTATTTTCAACAGGATTACAATTCTCAGCCAGTGCACAGCAGGACAGCCTTATTCTGGATAACATTATAGACAAATCCAAGAAAAGCGCAGACGGGCATCCCGTTGAAAAAGTTTATCTCCATTTTGACAAACCCTATTATAGTGTAGCCGATACGATCTGGTTCAAAGCTTACCTGACCATGGAGGTACACATTCCATCCCAGATCAGTAAGATCATGTATGTGGACGTCATGAACAGTCAGGATTCCCTGGTGCAATCCTTAAAACTTCCCGTTACAAATGGAGTGGCGACGGGCAATATTCCACTGAACAAAGGTTTGTACAATCAAGGCAATTATCACATTAAAGCCTACACCTTATGGATGATCAATTTTGACCCGTCTTATTTCTTTACCAAAGTTATCCCTGTAGGCGAGGCCATAGATAAGCAGCTGGTGACCAATTTCAGCTATAAAAACACGCAAACCGCGAAAAGCCAGGTCATCGATGCGGTTGTACAGTTTAAAAATAACGAAAACGTGCCGCTGGCCAATAAAACAGTAACCTGGGAAGTGGTCTCTAATTATGACGTGGTAAGCAAAGGCAAAGGTACTACCGATCAGAATGGAACTCTGAAGATCAAGATCGACCCCCGGAAAAATGAGCAGATCACGGACGGAGAGTTGAAAACTGAACTCACCATGGCTGAAAATGATGTGCTATCATCGGTGTTCAGGCTAAGGCCGGTCCAGAATACCTACGACGTACAGTTCTTTCCTGAGGCCGGTGAGCTGATCAGTGGCATTGCTACCAGGGTCGGATTCAAGGCCATCAATTCAGCCGGGCAGGGCGTTGACGTCAAAGGCACCATTACGGATAACTCAGGCACGACGGCGCTTAACTTCAGTTCGTCCCATCTGGGTATGGGCTCTTTTTACCTGAACGCAGATGCAGCCAAATCCTATAAGGCCAATGTCACTTTCAAAGATGGTTCTTCAAAAAGTTATGACCTGCCAAAGGTCCTGCCTTCCGGAGCTACGATCCAGGTCAGCAGTGCAGATCCGCTGGCTTTGAACATCAAGATACTGGCCAACGATGCTTATTTCGCAGCCAATAAAGGCAAGACCTTGTTTCTTGTAGCTACCAACAGCGGTATCATCTGCTATGCGGCGAAAACAAAACTGAACAACCAGCTTACCAATGCAAAAATTACAAAGGATAAATTCCCTTCAGGGATCATCCAGGTAACCCTGTTTTCAGATAGCGGTGAGCCTGTTGCAGAACGGCTGACATTCAATTATCCTGATCCTGCAACCAGTGTCTCCCTGAAAACCGATCTTACTGCGTACAAACCGAGACAAAAAGTAAAACTGACCGTAAGTGCAAAAGAAGGCGCTGTCCCGGCAGAGGGAGACTTTTCTGTTTCAGTGACCGATGACCAGAAAGTCCCGGTCGATGAGGACAATGAGATCACCATATTGAGTTCACTGCTGCTTACCTCCGATCTGAAGGGCTACGTGGAAAAACCCAATTACTATTTTAACAAACCTGATGAAAAGAAGATCGCCGCACTGGACGAACTGCTGCTTACACAAGGTTTCAGGAGATTCAACTACAAAGATATTCTTGCGGGGGCCCTGCCGCCGGTCAAATTTTTCCCTGAACAGGATATGCGCCTTTCAGGCACTTTACGGGACCGCACCGGCATGCCGGTAAGAAAAGGCCAGCTCAGGCTTACCGTAACCGGCTCAACTTATTCAGCTGAAGCGACAACCAGCCCTTCGGGGGCATTTGTATTTCCCAAGCTGACCTTCCCCGATTCTTCAGAAGTAGTGATCAACGCCAAATATTCTGCCAACGGTTCCAGCCTCATGGTCCTGATGGATGGACAGGTGAGCCCCCCGCTCACCAAAAGCCAGAATATTCCGGAAGAAATCGTAAACATAGACAGTGCCCTGGCGCCCTACCTGAACAACAGCAAAAAACAATACAGCTACCTGAGGACATTGAAGGAAGTAAAGATAGAAGGGGCCAAAGCAAAAAGGCCAAGCCACAATGACCATCCCGCTTTGGCCGGCCTTGGCAATATTAATGTCAACACCATTAATGGTGACCGCTTTTCAGCATGTCCCTCTTTCATCAACTGCCTCCAGAACCAGGCTACCGGCCTTACCTATTTTGAAAACAACTTCTATGTAACCAGGGATTACAATGCCGGGAGCCGTGTACCGGTCCAGATCTTTCTAAACGGAAACCCGATCGACTTTTTTGGGCTAACTTCCGTCAGAAGTGAGGAGGTTGAATCTGTCGAGATCTTTCCAAGAGATGAACTCGGCAACATAGACCGGCAATACGGGACCAAGGGTGTAATGGTGATCAATACCAAGGCACCCGTTAAAGGCACCAAAATCAGTCTCGCACAGTTAAAATCAATGATACCGGAAGCCAATCTGGTCAAGTTCATGCCTAAAGGCTTTGCTAAGCAAAGGGAGTTCTATTCACCGAAATATGTCAATGCAGCCAACACGTATAATTTCAATGACCTGAGGACAACGATTTACTGGAATCCTAAGGTAATTACGGGTGCTACGGAATTACCTCCGCTGGAATATTACAATGCTGATGGAAACGGCACGTACAGGGCTGTAATCGAGGGCATAGATAAGAATGGAAATATTTACCGCAACGTTTACCGCTATACCGTTAAATAAATTCTTCATCACTCGGCGCCATCTGAAACGGCCTCATTCCTGCATTTGATGCCGTCTTCGGTCATGATCAGCTCTGTGTAATCGAAATGCCGGTCTTGTTCAGCACATTCCCAATAGATATTTCCGCTCATGTACCGCTGAAATTCTGTGCTCAGGGTGATACGGGTCCCTACAGGAACTTTTAGCGTGAGCGCTACTTCCTGCCCGCGCCACCGCGCATCTTTGCTGAGCTGCACCATCGGGCTGAAATTGACCAGCGAATCTTTTTGCAGATAGTCGTAATGGATCGCCTGTACGTTTTTCAGGGCATTTTGAAAAGTTTTCCCTCTCGACCGGAAATTCTGGACCAGTGATACCCTGTCGCCGGTGCTTTTTTCTATCCAGAGACTTACATTTCTGGGCGCCTTAAATTCATCATCAATATCTGCCAGAATCCGCTTCCCTTTATAATTTTCAGCATCTATGCTATAGCTGAGACTGTCTTCCCTGCTAAAAAAACGTGTCCTGTCAATGATCAGGGTATAATGGGGGTAGACCTGAAGTTCACTGACCTGTGAAAATTCTGCACCTTCTTTAAACTCTGAAGAGATCTTTGTGATATAGATGATCAGCGGGGCCAGACCCGCCAGCCAGACGATCAGCAAAACAAAAGATAAGGTCTTGTTAACCTCCCTGTTGCTAAATGCGACCCGCACTGTAAACAGGATCAGTGCAAGCAAGGGAATGCCCCCCACCAGGAAGGCTGAAACAGTCAGAACAGTGAAATACTCCTGGTTAATGACGCTGAAAGGAAAATAATTGGCCACATCCGCATCCCATATCCCCATAAATGCAACCATAGCGATAAAAAGACCAATCAGAAAAAATGAGGCCGCCGCGATAATGAATATGGCCACGGCCTTAAAAATGGCCATGCCTGTTCCGCTGATGAAATTGCCGGTAACGTCAAAGAATTCTGCCAGAAAACTTTTGGATTGCATCGCCCAAGGTTCCAGATGGCTGTTGGCAAATCCTCTCAGGTTGGTTTCCTGCCCGCGCATGTTCATCTTTTCAGTTCTGGTTTCAGCTTTAGGGATCATGATCCACAAGATGACATAAGCAAGTATACCCGATCCGGCAATAAAAACCGTAAACAAGGCAACAAGCCTTACCCAGCGTACATCCAGATCAAGGTAATGCGCCAGTCCGGAGCAAACCCCTGCGATCATGGCATGGTCGCTATCCCTGTACAACTTTTTCATAGTATTTCCCGGATGGCCCGGATAGCCAAAATCCTCAGTTGAAGATCCTCCTGTACCTTCATTTTCAGAAGATTCAAAATCACTTACCGAGCCCATTTGCCTGATCACGGCCTGCACATCAAAAATGCTGATGAGCTGTTTTTGCTGTTCCCTCAATATCTCGCCAAACATTTCCGCAATTCTGTTTTCAATATCTGTAACGATCTCAAAATCGTCTGCGTTCCTGGAAAAATAATGCTTTACTTCGTTAAGATAAGCAGTCAGCATTTCATAGGCATCCTCTTCAATGTAGATGATGGAATTGCCGATATTTATATTTAATGTCTTTTTCATGGCTTGTCGACTTTTACGGTATTGTTATCTGATGGATTGTCTGCTACTTTCTTTGATGTTTCTATCGCATAGACCAGTTCCTGCCAGGTGGCGTCCAGCTGGTGCAGAATGGCCTTGCCTTCCTGAGTAAGCACATAATACTTTCGCGGGGGCCCAGACGTGGACTCTACCCAGTGATAGCTCAGAAGCCCATTATTTTTCAGGCGTGTCAGTAAAGGATAGAGTGTGCCCTCCACGACCAGCAGCCGTGCCGATTTCAGTTCTGCGATGATATCAGAGGCATAGATCTGTCCCCGGGATATGATCAGGAGTACGCAGTACTCCAATATCCCTTTTCTCATCTGGGTTTGTGTATTTTCTGCAATCATAATAACACAAAGATATATGTTTAATATAGTAATATGCAATACATAGTACTATATAATGTACATTGATCTAGATTATTTATTTGATTATCAGCCCAATAAAATTAAATTAAGTAACAAAAATGTTTCCTAACCAAGCCAGCAGACCTGATTGGAATGAAAAAATAAAGTTATCCACAATTTCACATTTTTCTGATACAGTGGCTTATTGTTTGTACTCCTGGAAATACAGCTACTTCAATACATCTACCTATGTTAATTAAATTGCAACACACATTCGGTCACGCTTTTGCAAGGCAAAAAGAAACGGCCTACCCCAAAAAACTCAGCAGAAAACAGTGTATTGCATACGACCGGATCGTGATGTTCATCTTGTTCCTGTCGGTCATTATTGCCGCAGTGCTGTTTTCCTAAGGTTATAACAATAAGGTATCTATCCTGTGCGCCTGGACCCTGTTCTGGCTTACAGACCAGGTATAAATGGTAAAATGCCCGTCTTGTGAGGCCACAAGGGCTGTGGCATTGCGCTGGTCATGTACAAACTGGGCTGCGGAAAGGTGCCTTGTTCCACCGACCTTGGCGGGATGCAGCTGTATTGCTCCTCCTCCGGATATAGGTTCTGAGAAAGACAGTTCATCAACATTATCCTTTCCCTTGGCCCTTCCGATCTTGGCTCCAAAAGCCAGCAGCTCATAATTGTTACTGATAATGGTCGCACCGTCCACTGCAGTAAGACCTGCCAGGTGATCTACTTCGCGCTTAAGCGCAGTCTGCCAGAAAATCTGGCTCGACTCCCTTCTGTCCTGCTGCAGTAACTTTGACAATCCGTTGAAGGAAGGCTGCACGTAATACTGAACTGGTTTGATGATGGATTGCAGCCAGCTGTTATTGTCATTGTCCACGACCAGAAGCGTTCCTCCGCGTGCATGCGCACGCATGGATACCGCCAGTTGAATGAGCACATTTACAGAATCGTTCCAATAAGATGGAGCTGTAAGGTCCAGCAGGGAAAGCAGCATCGGCGGACAATCTGGTATACTGGCACTGAGCCCGTCTACCATTTTGACCTGATCCCCCTTGAGCACAGCCACATTGGTAAATTTCCCAAAGCCATAGATCCTCCGGTGTTTGATCACTAAAAGTGCCGGCTCCGAAACATCGACCACAAAACAGAAATTCGGAATGCTGACGGTGGTCCCCCAGATATAAAGTTCTCCTTCCTCTATCCAGATGCCCAAATGGATGCCGGGACGTGCTATGCCAGGCGCAAGTTTGGTCAGAATGCCCGGATCTAATTTGAGGCGCTGCTTGAACACCAGCGGATTGCCTGCCTGCTGGGGCGGAAGAAAAGCGAGGGATATCTTTGGAGAATGTCCTTCTTCCTTGCGGAGGCTGGCCCAAAAAGTAGCATCCAGGATCGCTTCTATTACATTTGCCGTAGGTAAAGGGGCCAGATCGTCCTCTCCGTTCTCCCTGGCGGCAGTCAGGTGCCCCGCAAAAATAGCTTCAACTTTTGGCGCAATGAGCTGTGCCGCTTGATAGGTGGATGGATAGATCATGCTATAAAGTTAGTGCATTTAGCCTAAACTCTGCTATCATGGAAATGTCAATCTGAGTCCCAGGAACCCGCGGATATTTTGATTTGGTCCGTAAACATAGGAAGGATCGAAGGTCAGGTGGTAGGGATTATCCGTCTGTAAATCTTTGTCAAAAGGGTCACTGGCCCTTGCAATGATAAATGGATTACCTTTGTTGGGCGTCCAGTTGAGCAGGTTTTTGACACCGCCATAGAGTTCCAGACGCCTGAAACCGCTGAAAGTGAACTGAATGTTCTGAATGCTCCAGAAGGGCGAGTTGGGCCTGCGCGGATCAAGTTCGCCAAGCAAAGGCAGCCGCATCGGACTGTACACATTTCCGGTATAGTCTACCGCAAGGTGCAGCGGTTTTATGGCATAAGAAACCGCCCAGTTGCCCGAGAACTTCTCTGTCAGGATCTGTTGCTTTTTTACACCCTGCTCGATTGCGGCAACATCCTGATAGGTCGCACCCAGCAATATTTTCAGCCCGCTGCTCATATTTATGTCAAACGATGAACTGAAGCCCTTACTTACTGCATGACCGTCGAGGTTGCTGTAAATGATCTTGTCCGGATCCGCATCAAAATCGCCTATGATCCTGTTGTTGAAATGGGTATAGAAGACAGAGGCTTCGACACCTATAAAACCTTTGCCTGATGTATAGATCTTTTTGAGGTAATTGAGATTGACATTGTATGTTTTCTCCGGTTTTAGTTTTTCCTGTATTTCTACGCTGCGTGCTCCGGTAAGTGCGGCATGGTCCTCTGTAAATATATTGACCACCCTGAAGCCAGTACCCGCATTCAGGCGCAGGATGTTGTTGTCGTCGATGCTCCATTTATAAGCAAACCTTGGCGTAAAAATACTCCCGTGCACAGAATTGTAATCATAGCGGAATCCTGCAAGTATTTTATGCCTGTTGCTTAAACTGAGCTCATCCTGCAGAAAAAATCCCGGCAGCCAGGTATTGCGGGCCAGTTCCTGGTTTAAATCAGTAGTGGCAGGAGTATTGTCATCATAAAATGAATACCGCAGGGCAGCCCCCGCGAGCAGATCATGGATACCCAGCTTCCTGTCCCAGGTCAGCTGGCCAAACCCGATCCTCTGGCTTGCAATATAAGAAACCAGTCCATAACGGCTATCCTGATGGTGGTTATTGAAGGAAAAAGAAAAAAGCAGTTTTTCCCGGACCGGCAGCTGGTAATTGCCGATGAGCTCCCAACGGCTGGTATAAATGCTTTCCCCGTAAACCTCACCACCGCCACGGTAAGATTTGTTCCATTGCATCTCCCCTCCCCAGCGGTCTTCATACATATACCTGGCAGCCAGGGTCAGTATACGGTTTCTTTCTCGTTTAACCGACCACTTCTGGAAGACGGAGACCCTGTCCTGAAGGGTAACATCAGTAAAATTGTCATGGTTATGATCTACAGGATTTCCGTATTTGAAATAATTGAGCCCTGTCAGTACTGTTGCATTACTGCCGGCATTCAGCTTAAAACCGATATCTGCATTATGTTCAAGATAACCAGTACTAAAAGCATCAACAGAAAATACCGGCGCTTTTTCAGGTTTTTTAGTGATGATATTGATCAGGCCGCCAACAGCCTCACTGCCGTAGAGCGAGGAAGCCGGCCCTTTTACGATCTCGATCTGCTCCACGAGCGAATTGGGAATCCCGGAAAGCCCGTAAACACTGGACAAGCTGCTGACGATCGGCATTCCATCGATCAGAATCATGGTATAAGGGCCTTCCAGGCCGTTGATGTGGATATCACCGGTATTGCAGATGTTACAATTGAGCTGAGGCCTGACGCCGTTCACATTTTGCAGGGCTTCAAAGATATTGGGTGTCGGGTTCTTTTTCAGAAAGGCCTGAGTATAAACTTCAACGGGAACCGGACTTTCCAGCCTCCTGACCTCTTTTAATGTCCCGGTCACGACCACTTCATCCAGATCATTCCTTAAATCGCCCAGGTCAAAATCCAGTACTACAGTATCGCCGGTCTTTAACGTGATCGTCTTCATTATTTTCTTAAACCCGGTCGCAGACACGATCACACTATAAGTGCCGGTATCCGGTTTATTGAAAATGAAATATCCTGCGCTGTCCGTGGAGGTAACCTGCGACGCGGCGGCGATGCTGACATCCGGAACCGGCAGTAAATTGGACAGCACACGTCCTTTCAGTACAGAAGTTTGTGCCCCGGCAACAAAGTTCAGCATCATGATAACCATAGTAAACGATAGCTCAGCAAGTATTTTCATTAGCATAAGATTAGATAAACAATAACCAAAACTACAAAAGTTAGATATATCTAACAAATAATATTAGACAATAATACACCTATTGCATTAACTAACAATTTGGGCTAAGTTTGTAGTATGCTATCTTATACGGAAGAAAATTACCTGAAGGCCTTACTGAAACTGAGTTTTCAGAATGAAGAAAAACCAGAAGCCGGCACCAATGAAATGGCTGCCTACCTCGGGGTAAAGCCTGCCACAGCAACAGATATGCTGAAAAAGCTCAAGGACAAGGAACTGGTCAGCTATAAAAAATACGGCAAGATCCTGCTTACAGACACAGGGAGGAAAAATGGTATTGCCATATTAAGAAAACATCGCCTGTGGGAAACCTTTCTGTACCAGAAACTCGATTTTAGCTGGGATGAAGTGCACGAGGTTGCCGAGCAGCTGGAACATATCCAGTCGGCAAAGCTGGTGGACAAGCTGGAAGAATTCCTTGGTTTTCCAGAATTTGATCCACATGGCGATCCCATCCCCAAAGCCAATGGTGAAATGCCCCAATCCACCAAAACATTGTTATCAGAGCTCAGTACCGGAGACCTCTGTACCGTGGCATCTGTAAAAGATACCTCGGCCCTCTTTCTTCAGTATCTTGAGAAATTGAAAATCACGATCGGCACAAAGATCAAAGTGACTGAGGTAATCGACTTTGACGGTTCATTGTACATCGAAATTGAAGGAGCAGCACCACGAGCGGTCTCTATGAAATTTGCAGAAAGTTTATTTGTAAGGAAGTTATCGTAAAGGATTATGTCTACAGAAATAAAATGTCCGAATTGCGCACATACCTTTCCCATTGAAGAGGTGATGGCAGAGGAATATAAAAAGGACCTCAGGGAAAAAATGCTCTCCTTTACGAAACAAAAGGAAGAAGAATTTGCGAAAAAACAAAACGAATTTGCAGTACTGCAAAAACAACGTGAAACCGCATTTGAACAACAGCAAAAGCAACAGGCGCTGGCCTATGAGCAAAAGCTGGTTGAAGAGAAGAAGCAATTGCAGCAAACCCTGGAGGAAAGTCTGAGAAAAAGCATTGCAAATGATTTTGAAAACAAGCTGCGTCTGCTGGACAGCACCAATAAGGAAAACGAAGAGCGCCTCAGACTGGCCAGGACAAAAGAACTGGAATTCCTGAAAAAAGAGCAGGAAATGAAGCAGCGTGAAGAAGAACTGGAGCTGCAGGTCCAGCGGAAACTGCAGGAGCAGCGTGCAGAAATGACCGAACAGATCAGAAAACAGGAAATTGAAAAGAACAACATCAGGGAAACCGAGCATCAGCTGAGGGTCAAAGAACTGGAAAAGCAGTTGGATGACCAAAAAAAACTGGCAGAGGAAATGAAACGCAAGGCCGAGCAGGGCTCCATGCAGTTGCAGGGGGAAGTACAGGAACTGATCCTGGAAGAACTGCTTAGAAACACCTTTCCTTTTGACCTGATCACCGAGGTAGGAAAAGGGGTACGCGGGGCAGACTGTGTGCACCTGGTCAGGAACCAGTTCGGGCAGGAATGCGGCAAGATCATTTATGAAAGCAAGCGCACCAAAGAATTTTCAGCAGAATGGATTGAAAAACTAAAAAAAGACATGCGCAGCATGGGTGTAGACGTAGCCGTGATCGTAACACAATGCTATCCAAAAGGAATGGATTGCTTCGGTGAGCGTGACGGGGTATGGATCTGTTCATTTGACGAAGTGAAAGCAGTCTCCTATATTCTCAGAGATGGCATACTGAAACTTTATGGCGCCGCCAAATCCCAGGAGAACAAGGGCGATAAGATGCACATGCTCTACGATTACCTGACCAGCAATGAATTTGCAGAACAATGGAAAGCCATACGCGAAGGCTTTATGAGCATGAAGCTCTCCATCCAGCGGGAGCGGGATGCCATGGAAAAACTCTGGAAGGCCAGGGAAAAGCAACTGGAAAAGGTGATGCTGAATGCCACGCACATCAGAGGATCAATTGAAGGCATTGCAGGAACAGACAACATACAACTGAGCCTGACAGATGATGATGACACCCTATTGCTGGAATAGTTATGATATACGCTAAAAAAAAGGTACAGAAGAACGCAGACCTCGCTGCACAGACCGCCAAGATCATTGCCAACGTGAAGGAGATGGAACAAAAGAACGTACTCAGGATCGAGGGCCAGGAAGTATTCCTGTACCCCGGATTATGGAAAGACAGGCTAACAGCCCTGAACTGGATGAGGTGCCTGCATGTCTATTGCATGGCAAAGAAGGGCCTTAAGGAACGTGACACATTACACTTTAAACATTACGAAACCGGGGCAATGATCGGCAGCTTGAAAAACAAGAAAGCCACGCTGGAAGTAACCTTTTCCTAATCTGCTGCAATGTTGTACAAAACCCGCGGGATAGTGCTCAAAACTACGTTATACAGCGAAAACAGCGTCATCGTACAGCTATTCACCGAAAAATTCGGCATGCAATCCTATATGATCAGCGGCGTGAAAAAACCAAGGGCAAAGATCAGCATGAACATGCTGCAGCCCCTGCACCTGGTCGAAATGGTGGTTTACCACAAGCACAACACCAGTATCCAGCGCATAAAGGAGCTCAGGCCTTCCCCTGTTTTTAAAAGCATTCCTTATGACATCATCAAAAGTACAATGGCCCTGTTTTTAAATGAAGTGCTCTATAAAAGTATCCGGCAGCAAGTGACTGATGAGCATTTATTTGAATTCATCTTCAATGCAGTATGCTGGCTGGATGAATGCGGGGAAGCCAATGTGAACTTCCATCTTTCCTTCTTGCTGAAGCTTTCCATGTTTCTTGGCTTTGCCCCGGGCACAGCCATCAAAAGCGGAGAAGTTTATTTTGACCTCCGGGAAGGAGCATTCAAACCGGTGATGCCCGCACATCCTCATTTCCTGGAAAATCGGGATGCGGAGGTATTTATCTCCTTGTTCAACCTGCCTTTTGAAAAGATCGGGCAGATAAGATCAGACAACCGGATGCGCAGAAATATTCTGGACAAAATACTGATTTACTATACCTTACACACAGCCTCTTTTGGTGACATCAGGTCGCATCAGGTACTGGAAGATGTGCTTTCTTAAAAAAGACCATCTTTTTTTGCAAAAATGATTTAAGGCCGTATATTTGCAATCCCAAATCAGGGGAGATTAGCTCAGCTGGTTCAGAGCACCTGCCTTACAAGCAGGGGGTCACTGGTTCGAACCCAGTATCTCCCACCAACAGGAACAGCAATGTCCGACAGGCATGTCAGCCTTTAAAAGACACGAACCAAAGGGAGATTAGCTCAGCTGGTTCAGAGCACCTGCCTTACAAGCAGGGGGTCACTGGTTCGAACCCAGTATCTCCCACCTAGTGGACAACCTCGATAAATCCGAAGTTGTCCATTTTTTTTTGCCTATAACTTATTGTAAATCAACTGTCGATTTCATAATCGAGGGTTCGGACCGATCCTTTTCATTGTCTTGATCGTCAAATAAATCGAGATCTCCTGCCTTCTTAATCCCTGCACCAAATCTCAATATGATCAATTTGTTTGTAACCGTTCTAAATAAACTTATATTTGTTGCGGCACCCTAATAGTCCTTGAATGAGCAAAGTGCATGACGAACATATATTCCTGATGAATGAACAAACCTTTACCTGGTTGTTCAATACATATTGGGATAAAGTTTATGTTGTTTGCTATAAGAATATCAATTCACATGAGGACGCGAAAGAACTGACCCAAAATATATTTAAATCGCTTTGGGAGCGCCGCAACGAGATCAGGATTACGGGTAGTGCCGAGCATTATCTCATGCGGTCGGCTAAACTACAGATCATTAATTTTTATCGCGATAATAAGATCCATCAGGAGCATCATAACTGCTTTTACCAGACCTATTGTGATTTTGATAATTGCACCGAAAATGAGATTTTATTTAACCAGCTAAACGCAGAAGTCAGACTACTGGTGGACCAGTTACCTTGTCAGTGCAAGCTGGTTTACCAGCTAAGCCGCGATAAACACCTGTCCAACAAAGAAATTGCGGCCACATTGGGTATTTCCTTAAAAACGGTAGAGTACCATCTTTCAAATGCCGGTAAGTTGCTAAAGGTCAATCTTCAGGAATTTATTTAGCAGAACCACCAGGGTTTTTGCCCTGCCATGTTACTCATATTACAGAAAGCATGTAAAGCTTTCTGTAATATGAGCGATATTAACCCGGAGTTACTGAAACGTTATGCCCATGGCCACTGCAATCCAGAGGAAACAGCAAAGGTGGAACAATGGCTTAACCAGGACGAAGATGTTGTGGAATCTCAATTGTTCGCGGGGATTAATAAGAACGATCTTAAACAGGAACTGTGGAATGAAGTTAAGCCAACCGTCAAATCCGAAAAAACACGCATTTATTTCCCTGCTTATCTTTACAAAGTAGCAATATGCCTGATAATTGCCGGTTTTGCCGGCTATTATGCTTTCAAACAACCTCAGCTTTTTTCAAAAGGCCAGCCCACAGCAGTTTTACCAAACTACAGGGAGATGCATGTGGCGAAAGGCCGAAAAGCACAGTTGACCTTAACTGACGGCACTGTGATCTATCTGAACAGCGAAAGCAAACTGAAATATCCGGTTGAATTTACAGGGGAAACCCGCGTTGTTTATTTAAGCGGGGAAGCACACTTTAAGGTAGCTAAAGACCGTACAAAACCTTTTATCATTCATACCGCTCAAACGGATACCCGTGTGCTGGGTACTGTCTTTAATATCAAAGCTTACCCCGATGAAAATCGGACAACGCTTACTGTTGAAGAAGGACGGGTACAATTCTCGCTGGCAAACGATAAAGCTAAAAACCTGATCCTGACCGCTGGTTTGCAAGGAATTGCCGAAAACAACCAGGTCCTCAGGTTGCAAACCGTGTATGCCGCTAACTTTACGGCCTGGAAAAGCGAAAAACTGGTGTTCAACAACCTGCCTTTAAAAGAGATTGTGCCGCTGTTAAGCCGCTGGTATAACGTCGAAGTTGTGATCGGCGATCACAAACTCGAAAAAGAACGGTTTACCGGAACCTATCACCAAGCACCGATTGATACGATCGCACAGGATATCAGTCAGGCCTTTCATTGTCAGTTTAAGCTGAACGGTCCATTACTGTTGTTTTATTAACCCTTTTATATCAAATAAGATGAACTGAATTATTGCTCAATCGCTTCTTCCAGTTAAGGACTATAAAAAGAAACCCGGTGCGCCGTCTCGCAAACATTACACCGGGTAATTATTAATCAACCTTTATTCAAAATCAATTAATTAATCATTACAAAACTAATGAAATCTTTGTTCCCCCATTGCCGTGTCGGCCGTTTTAAAATTTTCAGTGCTGCTTCGCGGTTTTTGATCTGCTGCACACTCGTATTCACTTCTATGATTCCATCCGCTGATGCTCAGGACAACCTGCTGGATAAACGGATCAATATCAACCTCGACCAGGCAACCCTGCCGGACGCACTTTCCGTGATTGCCGAAAAGGCCGGATGCACTTTCTCTTACAGCAGCAGTTCATTACCAGCAGATAAACGGGTGAGTATCCAGCGTAATTACATTACCCTTACCGCAGCTTTAAAAGAAATTCTTGGCAGCAGCCTTGAAAAGCTGCAAGCACAGGGCAATAAAGTATTGATCGTTTTAAAAAAGCCTTCGGGCACGATAAAGGGGACGGTAAAAACCAGCGATGGCAAACCGGCGGCCTTTGTGACCATCAGCATCAAAAACGTGAGTACGACCTTTGTTGACGCAAACGGCAAATACCAGCTAAAAAACATCCCGGAAGGTACTTATCAAATTACGGCAAGCTTTATCGGATTAAATACACAAACCCAGCAAATAACCATTCAAGCAGACCGGTCTGCAACGGCAGATTTTATATTGAGTGAAAGCAGTGCGCAACTAAGCGAAGTCTTGATCCGCGGCAATAAGACAAATCAATTTGCTGCTAAGGAAAGCGACCAGATCGCCCGCCTGCCCTTAAAGAACCTTGAAAATCCGCAGACTTATAATTTGGTCACCAATGCCGTTATCAAAGAACGTAACATCACCAACTACGCCGAGATCTTTTACAATGCACCCGGTGTAACCCCGCCCAGTGTGACTTATTCCGCCGGTAATGAATACTTCATCAGGGGCATTTATACCTCAAGCGCAGAGTTCAGGAACGGCCTGAAAACCTACGATGCGGAAGCAGAGGATCCTGTCAATATTGATCATGTGGAAATATTGAAAGGCCCGTCTGCCACGTTATTCGGCACGGCTAACGGCGCTTTCGGCGGCGTGATCAATAATGTGACCAAAACACCTTTCAAAGAAACCAGGGGAGAGCTGGGTTATTCTGGCGGCAGTTTTAATTTAAGCAGGTTTACCCTGGATTACAATACTGCCTTAAATAAAGACTCAACCATGTTATTCCGCATTAATGGGGCGCGCCATCGCGAAAATTCGTTCCAGGATTACGGGTTTAAGCACACCTATACCATCGCACCTTCTTTGCTGTACCAGATCAATGACCGGCTTAGCTTGCGCCTGGATGCCGAGTTTTATCACCAGAACTCCAGCATGTGGCAATGGAACTCATTCGGTGAGGATGTGACCATCCGCAATATCAAGGATCTTAATGTACCTTATAACCGTTCGGCTGCAGGTGACCAGATGACAGAGGATTGGAGCTCAAGTAAATTGTATGGTCGCGCTGATTACAAAATATCCGATCACTGGACATCTTCCACCAATTTTTCGCAGAATATCTATCGCCGCAACGAAAGCTATTACATGAACGGCAACCAGTACATTAATGATTCTACACTGGTCAGAAGCATCATGGGTGCCCGCCCGCAAATTGCCAATACCACGCAGGTACAGCAAAACTTTAACGGTGATTTTAATATTGCCGGCATGCGTAACCGGATAGTGATCGGTCTTGATTTCAGTTCTACCAAGATCAATTCTACATTCGTAGGCCGCTATTCGGACACCGTCGTCATGAGCAATCCTGCGTCCAAGGTCAATGTACCGCGCGAAAAGATCCTCAATGCGTTTACCATGGATCCATCTGATTTTCATATCATTGCTACGACCAGCGTTTACAGCGCCTATGTTTCAGACGTACTGAACGTAACCGACCGCCTGCTTGCGATGGCCAGTCTGCGGGTAGACCGTTTTGTTAATGGCAACACCATCTGGAGCGGTGTCAACCAAGAGGACAAGTTTGATCAGACAGCATTGTCACCCAAGTTTGGATTGGTTTATCAGGTGGTTAAAGATCAGGTATCACTATTCGGTAACTACATGAATGGTTTTTCCAATAACGCGCCACAAGTTGTCGGTGCCGATGTGGTCAATTTCAAACCATCACAAGGCAATCAATGGGAAGGCGGGATCAAAGCCTCCGTTCTGCAGCATAAGCTGTCGGCTACCCTAAGCTATTATGATATCGCCGTAAAAGATGCCTTGCGTTTTGACAATAACCTTGGTGCAACTATCCAGGACGGCAACGAGCATAGCCATGGTTTTGAAGCTGAGCTGATCGCCAATCCGGTTACCGGCCTGAATATTATGGCGGGTTACAGCTATAACGATTCCAAATACCTGGAAACCAATAACGGCGGCGACGGCATGATCCTGGGCGCACCAAAAAATATTGCCAATTTTTACGTGAGTTACCGTTTAAATACGCTGATCGAGGGACTGGGTGCCGGGTTTGGTGGTAATTATGTAGATGAAAGCCGCTTTAATGCACCCATAGTGGTACCGTCATATTTTGTATGCAATGCGCAACTGATGTATGATCAGCCGAAGTTCGGTTTGAGCTTTAAAGTAAATAACCTGACCGACGAAAAATACTGGTCATGGAATTTTATCCAGGCTCAGCCGACCCGGAGCTTTGTCGCGGGTGCCACATTTAAATTTTAACACAAATAACTATGAAGCACTAAGGGGTGGTTCTGGTGGCACAGTGCACAAGTTTGATCTGTTTATTGGCTTGCCGGCAAGCTTTTCATGGGGTTCACTGGTTTGCTTTTTGTGATCTTTATTGTATCCGGAGTGGCATTATACGCCCTTTTATGAAAATTTCAATCCATCGTCATGGAGATCCGTGCGTTGATTTACCCAGTCTTAAGGGGGATAATCCGGCAAATATCTTAGATCATTAATATTTTTATAAACAAAACAAGGTTCAAGCAATCATTATTACAACAATACCATAAAAATAACCTTAAAAACAGTTAATATTAGCAAACTAAATACCATAATAGGTGAAATTATAAGAAAAAATCACTCATTTCATTGAATATATTTACAGAAATCCTAATTTATCAGATAAAAATCAAACAAATTTCCCTTTATGAGTGAAACCACATCCTTTAAACCTTCTCTAAGACTAATAGACGCGGTCATGCTGGTAGCCGGAAGTATGATCGGCTCCGGCATATTTATCGTGAGTGCCGACATCAGCAGAAATGTAGGCAGTACCGGATGGCTCATTTTTGTATGGCTCATTACCGGTTTCATGACCCTGACCGCAGCACTGAGCTACGGAGAGCTGAGCGCAATGTTCCCAAAGGCAGGCGGGCAGTACATCTACCTTAAAGAAGCATACAATCCCCTGGTCAGCTTTATGTACGGATGGAGCTTTTTTACCGTGATCCAGACGGCAACCATTGCCGCTGTAGGAGTAGCCTTCGCAAAATTTACCGCTTACCTGGTACCGCAGTTCAGCGAAAACGACATCGCGGCAGACATCGGCTTTCTACAGATCTCCCCTGCCCAGTTACTGGCAATAATCGTCATTGTGATCCTCACTTACATCAATACCAGAGGCGTAAAAAGCGGTAAAACGATACAGACCGTGTTTACACTGACCAAATTGCTCAGCCTGCTCGGGCTGATCGTATTTGGACTATTCGCCCTGAAGCCCGAAGTCTGGAGCGCCAACTGGAGCAATATCTGGGACATCCACAGATTAAACCAGGATGGGAGTATTGAAGGCTACACGACAATGGCAGCACTCGGGGCGATCGCAGCCGCAATGGTCGGTTCCATTTTCAGCAGCGATTCCTGGAATAACGTAACTTTTATTGCCGGGGAGATCAAAAACCCTAAAAGAAACATCGGCCTCAGTCTTGCTCTGGGAACGCTTATTGTGACCGTGATCTATGTTATCACGAATATCATGTATACCGGGGTATTGTCGCTTCATGAGATCGCTTACTCAGAAAAGGACAGGGTCGCGGTTACAGCCTCCCAACAGATCTTTGGTGTGTCAGGTACACTGATCATTGCACTGATGATCATGGTCTCAACCTTCGGCTGTGACAACGGGATCATTATGTCAGGCGCGAGGGTCTACTACTCTATGGCAAAAGACGGCCTGTTCATCTCCAGGGTCGGCACACTGAACAAAAATTCTGTTCCCGGCTTTGCATTATGGATCCAATGCCTCTTTGCCTGTCTTTGGTGCCTGAGCGGAAAGTATGGCGACCTGCTGGACATGATCTCGTTTGTAGTAGTAGCATTTTATATTCTGACGATCATCGGCATTTTCATCCTCAGGAAAAAAATGCCTCTTGCCGAACGCCCTTATAAAGCGGTCGGCTATCCGGTCCTTCCTTTTCTTTATATTGTCATGGGCCTCGCTTTTTGCATTTTGCTGATCATATACAAGCCGAATTATACCTGGCCAGGCCTGATCATTACCCTGACAGGAATACCCGTTTATTACATCATCAGAAGAATAGAAAAGTCTGGATCAAATGCAACCGCTTCTAGTTAAAATAAAATAAATACAGGTTAATTTTGATTTAAAAAACAAGCCTTTTAGCTTCTAATTTAGTAGAAAAACAAATATGAATATGAAAGTAGAATGGAAAGGAGTTTACCCGGCTGTAACCACAAAGTTCAACTCCAATGATGAACTCGATCTTGAATCTTATGACAAAAATATCGCAGCTCTGCTGGACGCGGGAGTAGACGGCCTGGTATTGGGAGGCTCTCTTGGCGAAGCAAGTGTACTGAGCGACGAGGAAAAATTCATGTTATTGAAACATACGATCAAGCTGGTAAAAGGACAGATACCCATTATATTGAATATTGCAGAACAGTCTACAAAAGCAGCAATCCAGATCGCTGAAAAAGCAGAGGAAATCGGCGCCGACGGATTAATGGTACTTCCGCCAATGCGCTACAAGGCTGACGACAGGGAGACGGTCGTTTATTTAACAGACATTGCCAGATCTACTACACTGCCGATTATGATCTATAACAATCCGGTAGATTACAAGATCAATGTCACCCTGGATATGTTTGCTGAACTGGCCGCCTTTGACAACATCCAGGCTGTCAAAGAATCGACCAGGGACATTACCAATATTACCCGAATGATCAACAGGTTCGGTTCAAGATTCAGGATCATGTGCGGCGTAGATCCGCTCGCTATGGAATCTCTTGTGATGGGGGCCGACGGATGGGTAGCTGGCCTGGTCGATGCGTTTCCAAAAGAGACAGTTGCCGTATTCCGCCTGGTCAAGGCCGGCAGGTATGAGGAAGCCCTGGCCATTTACCGCTGGTTCCTGCCGGTACTGGAGCTTGACATCCACCCCAAACTGGTCCAATACATCAAGCTGGCCGAGCTGAAGACCGGTATCGGAACAGAAGCGGTAAGAAAACCACGTTTATCCATAGAAGGCGATGAGCGTGCGCAGGTATTAAAGATCATCGACGATGCGATCGCCATTCGTCCGGAACTTCCCACGGAGAGCTGGGGAAGTCCGGCTTTAAATAGCTAAAACTGCCAGGATGGACGGAAGAAATATCATTGGAAACCAATATGCCCCGGCATCAAAGGAAGGCTTTAAAGCCATTGACCCATCCTCGCAGGAAAAGCTGGAAGGTTTATTTTATCCCGCCACCCCAGGCGATGCAGACCTGGCCATGGCTGCCGCCGGCAAAGCGTTCATGCCTTATTCAGCTTTACCAAAGTCAAAACGTGCGGCCTTTCTAAGGACGATCGCGGCCGAAATTGAGGCACTGGGATCCACCCTGGCAGAGCGGGCTGCAGCAGAAAGCGGCCTTCCGCTCGTCAGGCTCACTGGAGAAACAACCCGCACTACGGGCCAGCTGCGGATGTTTGCCGACCTCGTCGAAGAAGGTTCCTGGGTTGACGCAACCATAGATGAAGCCATACCGGACCGCGTCCCGCTGCCAAGACCGGACCTGAGAAAAATGCTGGTACCATTGGGTCCGGTGGTGGTCTTCGGGGCCAGCAACTTTCCTTTGGCCTTCTCGGTGGCAGGCGGCGATACCGCTTCTGCTCTCGCAGCAGGCTGCCCCGTGATCGTCAAGGCGCAC